>TARA_R100000541_G_scaffold3093_3_pt1 | contig 53950 bp, 49 predicted proteins | sample TARA_R100000541 | Tara Oceans TARA_R100000541 (sample SAMEA2621416) | marine metagenome | biome: marine biome (ENVO:00000447); feature: surface water layer (ENVO:00002042); material: "saline water (ENVO:00002010), including plankton (ENVO:xxxxxxxx)" | depth 5 m | reverse complement strand
CGGGCCGCCGATCATGATGCACCTGCTGCCGCAGCAGCTGGACAAGCTGCGCTACGTGGCAACCATCAACCTGTTCTTCCTGATGACCAATGCGATCAAGCTGATCCCCTACGCCGCGCTCGGCCAGTTCAGCCGCGAAAACCTGCTACTCAGCCTGACGCTGGCGCCGGTAGTGCCGTTCGGCGTCTGGGCCGGGCTTTGGCTGCACAAGCGCATCGACCACAAATTGTTCTATCGGATCGCTCGCCTTGGGATGCTCCTGGCCGGGTTGCAGTTGATCTACAAAAGCCTCTGAAACGCGCACCAGGCACGACCGGCCGCCCGGTTTTCTGAACGTTCGCACCACTGCCCAGTCGGATTTAGTGAACCCACTGCAAAGGAGTCATCCTCATGCTGAAGTTTCTGGGCAGCACAGTAGGCATCATCTTTCTGATCGGTCTGTTGGTCGTGATCGGCTTGTTCGCGCTGATTTTCTAACGCCAACGAAAGACGATTGCATTGCAACCACGGTGCCTCGGTACGCACAACGGCACGTTGCAAGATTCACTGACAGGCCGCCGTCACACGGCGGCCTGTTCGTATCCGGCCCCTGCCCTTCGAATGCTGATGATCGCCATGTCTTCTCGCCTTGCTAACCCGTTTCCTGCCCTGCTACGTCCGCTCGCCCTGCTGGTGCTGCTCTGCATGTCCATGCTACCGACGATGCACGTATGGGCGCAGGAGGGCGTGGCGACGGTGCGCCTGGATGGCCGCGCGCTGTTCCGTATCGGCCCCAGCGAAGAACTCGAAGCGCGACCACGGGCACGGCAAATCGAACGGCAACTGGCAGCCGTGCTGGAAACGCCCAAAGGCATCACGCGGGCTCGTATCGAGCCAACTGAATCCGAGGAGGATGAGGGGCTGCAGATCAGCGTAGCCGGACGACCGCTGATGGTGGTCTCGCCGGCCGATGCCGAAGCCAACGGCCAGCCGCTCGACCGACTGGCCCGCGACTGGGCAGCGATATTCGACCGGGCTCTGGCAACGGCTGCCAAACGCCGTGATTCAGACCGTGGGCGGTTCTTGACCTCGGTGCAGTCCAGCGTCGAAAACGCCTTTGCGCGCCTGGTCGAATCCGCGGTCAATATCATTCCGCGGGTACTGGCCGCCCTGCTGGTCCTGCTGTTGTTCTGGGGACTGGCCACCGGCGTACGCGCGCTGATGAAGAAAATCGTGCGTCGCCTGGCGAATGATCTGACCGTCGAGAATCTGGTCCGCCAGGTGAGCTACTACGCGGTCTGGGTGCTCGGCATTATCGTTGCGGCGAGTGCTTTTGGCCTAGAGCCCAGCACCCTGGCCACCGGCCTTGGCCTGACCAGTCTGGCGCTGGGTTTTGCGCTCAAGGACATCCTCTCCAACTTCGTCAGCGGGCTGCTGATCCTGACGTTGCGGCCGTTCCAGCTGGGCGACCAGATCATCATCGGCGAGACCGAGGGCAGCGTGGAGCGCATCGAGCTGCGCGCCACCCAGATCCGCACCTATGACGGACGCCGCGTACTGGTCCCCAACGCCGAGACCTTCACCTCGCGTGTCACCAACAACACGGCGGCGCCAGTCCGCCGCGGCAAGGTGGTCTGCAAGCTGTATTACGGCATCGACATCGAGGCCATCAGCGCCGTGATGCGTGACGCCGCCCAACAAACACCCGGTGTACTGGCGACTCCGCACGCCGAAGTCCTGCTGATCGATCTGGGCGACAGTCAGCTGGTCTTCGATGTGCTGTTCTGGTGCGACTCGCGCCGCTCGGATTTCGTCACCACCGCCTCGGAGGTACGCAAGGCCCTGGTCGCCGAGCTGCTTAACGCGGGAATCACGCTGCCAGATCAGGCGAGGCAGCACATCGTGGTACATACGCCGAAAAGCTGATCGCGGCTCCTCGTGTCGTCGAGCGCTGCTGCATAACCGCTTGAAGACATGGCAGGCGCAGCCCCAGGCGCTCGCCCTCCCGAGCGCCGCCAAGGCCTGATTTCGTCACAGGCACGAACCGAAACGGGCGACGAACCGGAACCGCATTAGCTAACCGCGGTCGAGTGTAGGTCGGCGCGCTATACCGCGGCGCAGACGGTGCACGAGCCAAAAGGTCAAACTGAATGAGGCAGTTTCTGCAAAACGCGGTGCTGGTAGGCGCCCTGTCGCTGTTACTGGCGGCCTGCTCCGATGACGAACAAGGCCAACAACCGGCACCACCACCGCCCGAGGTGGAAGTCATGAAGGTCGACCCTCGGCCGATCCCCAACATCATCGAGCTTCCAGGGCGGGTCCAGGCTGTGCGCATCGCCGAGATCCGCGCCCGGGTCAACGGCATCATCCAGAAGCGGTTGTATGAGGAAGGCACCGACGTCGAGGTCGGCACGCCGCTGTTCCAGATCGATCCGCGAGAAATGCGCGCCAGTTTGAAGGCCGCAAAAGCGGCGTTGGAGCGCGCTGAAGCAACAGCCCTGAACGCCGCTCAGGATGTCAGGCGCTACAAAGGCCTGGTCGCCAAACAGGCCATCAGCCAGCAGGAATATGACACCGCGCAGGCCACCTTGCGCACCGCCAAGGCGGACGTGTCTCAAGCCGAGGCTAACGTCCAGTCGGCTGAACTCGATCTGGAATACACCACGGTCGAGTCCCCCATTGAAGGCCGGGCAGGCCGCGCCCAGGTCACCGAAGGTGCGCTGGTCAGCGCCAGCGAGGGCACTCTGCTGACCACCGTGGAGCAGTTCGATCCGGTGTATGTGAACTTTGCCCAGTCCAGCTCCGATCTGCTGCAGATTCGTGCACGGCTTGCCTCCGGCGCGCTGAAGCTGCCTGACGACGGCCGTGTCGAGGTAAAGCTGATCCTCGAAAATGGCGCCGAATACCCGCATCCCGGCTACGTCAACTTCTACGCCATGAGCATCGACGAAACCACCGGCACCGTGGCCGTGCGTGCCGAATTCCCTAACCCGGACCGCCTGCTCCTGCCCGGTCAGTTCGTCCGGGCCCGGATGAATGCCGGCACCCGTCCGAACGGCGTACTGGTTCCGCAGCGCGCCGTCATGGTTAACGACCAGGCGGCACGGGTGCTGCTGGTGGGTAAGGACGACAAGGTCGCCTCGCGCGAAGTCGAACTGGGCGAGCTGCAGGGCAGCGACTGGGTCATTCGTGATGGCCTCAAGGCTGGAGACACAGTGATCGTCGAAGGCGGTGGCAGCGTCCGCAACGGCGCAGCTGTGCGAACCACCCCCTTCCAACGTGAGGAGCCGCCGGAACCAACCGAGCCGTCGGCCACCCCAGAGTCCGCACGATGACGCCGGCGTTCTTCATCCGTCGGCCGGTATTCGCCTGGGTCATCGCGCTGGGAATCTTGCTGGGCGGTGTGCTGGCCCTGCGATCGCTGCCCGTCGAGCAGTACCCGAGCATCGCGCCACCGGCGCTGCGCATAGGCGTTACCTATCCCGGTGCTGACGCGTCGGTGCTGGAAACCAACGTCACCCAGGTGATCGAACAAGAGCTGAACGGCGTCGAGGGTTTCCTCTACATGGATTCCTCGAGCCGCTCCAACGGTAGCGCCTCGATCGAGCTGACGTTCGAGGCCGGCACCGACATCGATATCGCCCAGATGGAAGTGCAGAACCGCCTGAGCCGGGTCGAGCAGCGCCTGCCGGAGGAGGTTCGCCGGCAGGGTATCCAGGTGTTCCAGGCATCGCGGGACTTCCTGCTGATCATCTCGCTGTTCTCCGAGAACGGCACCATGAGCACGCTGGAGCTGGGCCACTTCGCCACCACCCGCGTGCTCGACGAATTGCGCCGCGTGCAGGGCGTCGGCGATATCCGCGAGTTCTACACGGCCTATGCCATGCGCATCTGGCTCAATCCGGACCGCCTCGCCAGCTTCGGCCTGTCCGCTGCCGACGTGCTGGCTGCAGTGCAGGAGCAGAACAGCCAGTCGGCCGGCGGCGCCCTCGGCGATCTGCCACTGGCTGAAGGCATCGAGATCAACGCACCGCTGGAAACCCGTGGTCGCTTCAGTACGCCGGAGGAGTTCGCCTCGATCATCCTGCGCGCGACGCCGGACGGCTCGGCGATACGGCTGCGCGATGTGGCCAGGGTCGAGCTCGGCGCACAGAACTACACCTCGCGTAGCGAGCTCAATGGCCAGCCTGCCGCGGGGCTCGCCGTGCAGCTATCCCCCGGCGCGAACGCGCTGGACACGGCGGCAGCAGTCAAACAGCGGATGCGCGAACTGGCCGAAGGCTTTCCCGAAGACATCGCCTGGACGGTGCCATTCGACTCGACGCCGTTCATCTCATCTTCGATCCAGCAGGTGGTGGTTACCCTGCTCCAGGCGATGGCGCTGGTGGTGCTGGTGATGCTGCTGTTCCTGCAGAACTGGCGCACCACGGTGATTCCCACCATCGTCATTCCAATCACCCTGGCAGGCACCTGCCTCGGACTCTGGATAGCCGGATTTTCGATCAACCTGCTGAGCCTGTTCGGCATGGTTTTGGCGATCGGCACCCTGGTGGACGATGCCATCGTGGTGGTGGAGAACGTCAAACGGATCATGGACGAAGAGCAGCTGCCGCCCTACCAGGCCACGGTAAAAGCCATGGAGCAAGTCACCGCGCCGATCATCGGCACGACCCTCGCGCTGATCGCCGTGTTTGTGCCGCTGGCGTTCTTTCCGGGTTCAACCGGCGGCATCTACCGCCAGTTCGCCGTGACGCTGTCGATTGCCGTGGCCACCTCGACGGTGTTGGCGCTGGTGCTGACCCCTGCGCTCTGCGCAGCGCTGCTCAAACCGAGCCAACCGGATGACAGCAAGCCCGGTCTGAGTCAGCGGATCTTCGGCCCGTTCAACCGCTGGATGGAACGCACCACCGACCGTTACCACCATGCAGTCGGCGGCATGCTCGCCCGGCCCCTCTGGTTTCTATTGGCGTTTGTCGGCTTGCTGGCGCTAACGGCCTTTCTTTACCTGCGGATGCCCAGCGCTTTCCTGCCCGACGAAGACCAGGGATCTTTAATGACGGTGATCCAGGCGCCAGCCGGCGCGACGATCGAGCGCACCGAGGAAGCCGTCGAACAGGTCAAGGCGTTCTACGCCGAACATCCATTGGTCGAGGACGCGATCACGGTCTACGGCTTCAGCTTTTTCGGCCAGGGCCAGGCGCACGCGATGTCCTTTGTACGGCTGATCCCCTGGGACCAGCGCACCGAAGACGGCAGCTCTGCCCAGGCGCTGGTGCGCGAAGCCATGGGACGCTTCTCACAAATCAAGGAAGCCCGGGTGTTCGCCCTGAATCCCCCCTCGATCCCCGGGCTGGGTGTGGCCGGTGGCTTTACCTTCAAGCTTGAAGACCGTGGCGGCGCGGGTTACCAGGCGCTGCTCAACGCCCGCAATCAGTTACTGGGCAAGGCCAGCGAAAGCCCTGTACTACAGAACGTGCGACCTGAAGGCGCCGATGACGCGCCGCGCCTGCGGGTCAACATCGACCGCATCAAGGCACGGGCGCTGGGGCTTTCGATCAATGAGGTCAATGCAACGCTGGCGATCGCCTTCGGCAGTGCCTATGCCAACGACTTCAACCGTGACGGACGTGTCCTGCAGGTGTTACTGCAGGCCGAGGCGCCCTATCGCATGACGCCACAGGATGTGCTCGATCTGAAAGTGATTAACGACCAGGGCGAGAGCGTGCCATTTGGCGCCTTCACTACGGTGGACTGGACCGAAGGGCCGACCCAGTTGCAGCGTTACAACGGCTACCCGGCGCTGACCCTGTCCGGCAGCGCCGCACCCGGGTCGACTACCGGTGAAGCGATGACCGAGATGGAGCGGCTGGCATCCGAGCTGCCAGGCAGCTTCAGCTATGAGTGGACCGGCGCCTCGCTGGAGGAACAGCAGGCCTCTGGACAGGTCGGTCTGTTGCTGGGGCTGTCGCTGCTGGTGGTGCTGATGGTCCTGGCCGCGCTGTATGAAAGCTGGACGGTGCCCATCGCGGTCCTGCTGGTGGTGCCATTCGGCGCGCTGGGCGCCGTGCTGTTTGCGATGATTCGCGACCTCCCGGCGGATGTCTACTTCAACGTCGGCCTGGTGACCATCATCGGCCTGTCGGCGAAGAACGCGATTCTCATCGTGGAGTTCGCCATCGAAGAAGAAGGCCACGGCAAGAACCTGACCGATGCGGTGATGAACGCAGTGCGCCTGCGTTTCCGCCCAATCCTGATGACTTCGCTGACCTTCATTCTCGGCATGCTGCCGCTGGTCCTGTCGACCGGTGCCGGCGCGGCGGGTCGGGTTGCAGTGGGTACCGGCGTGATGGGTGGCATGATCGTCGCCACCCTGCTCGGGTTGTTCTACATCCCCCTGTTTTATCTGTCTGTGCGTCGCTGGCTGACCAAGCGTCGACCACCGACTGCTGAAGACAAGGCGCACCCAGCCGAGGAAAAGGAGGCGCCGGACAATGCCTGATCCGCGGTTGAGATTTGCGCCGCTACTCATGGCCGGCCTGCTTGCTGGCTGCCAGCTCGCGCCGCCCCATGAACAGCCGCCCTCCCCCAGCGCTGCGCAGTATCCGGCTGAATACCGACCGATGGACGGTGAGGTGCTGGCCAGCGAGATCGGCTGGCGCGAGTTCCTAGAAGATCCACGCCTTGAGCTGTACATCGAAACGGCCCTGCAGCGGAATCGCGACCTGCAGATCGCTGTGGCCCGAATCGAAGAAGCCCGCGGCCAGTTCGGCGTGCAAGGTGCCGACCGCTACCCGACGCTGGCTGCAACGGCCGATGCCAGCCGCGGCCGCTTTCCCATCGGCAGCGCTGGTGCGGCAGGCGGCGCTTCCTCGAGAGCCGCCGGTGGTTCGAGCAGCCAGATCACCGAGCAATTCTCGGTAGGGCTGGGCATCTCCGCGTTCGAACTCGACTTCTGGGGGCGGGTACGCAACCTCACCGAGGCTGCGCGTACTCAATACCTCGCGACGGTCGAGGCGCAACGCGCCTTCCGGTTGTCATTGATTGCCGATGTGGCCTCGACCTACCTCGCCGTCCGCGGCGCTGAGGCGCGCATCGATCTGGCCGAAGCGACGCTGCAGAGTCGCCGCGATGGCCTGCGTATCGCTCGCGTGCGCTTTGAGGCGGGGATCACCTCAGCGCTGGATCTGAACCAGGCGCAGGCGTTGCTGACCCAGGCTAAGACCGAACTGGCCAGCCTGCACCTGATTCGTGCCGAGCAGAGTAACTATCTGACCCAGCTGCTAGGCGGGCCGCTGCAGCAGCCATTGCCGGCGCCGCTACCGCTGGCCGAACAGATCGAACCGCTGCGGCTGGATGCCGGGCTGCCATCTGAACTGCTGCTGGTAAGGCCGGACATTCTGGGCGCCGAGCTGGACCTGCGTGCGGCGCGCGCCAACATCGGCGTGGCGAGGGCGGCGTTTTTCCCGCAGATCTCGCTGACCGGCAGCTTCGGCTATATCTCCAACGAGTTGGACAATCTGGTCAGCCGTGACAACCGCACCTGGAGCATCGGGCCCAGTCTCTACCTGCCGCTGTTTGACTTCGGCCGCAACCGCGGCAACCTGACCGTCGCTGAGGCCCGTGAGAACGTGGCTGTAGCCGAATACGAAAGCGCCATCGAAACCGCCTTCAGGGAAGTGGCTGATGCCCTAGCCGGCCGCCGCTACCTGGCCGAACAGGTCGCCGCACAGGCCGAAAACGTCGCCACACTGCGACGCATCGCCGATCTCGCGCGTGAACGCTATGCCGAAGGCGTGGTGAATTACCTGCAGGTACTCGATGCCGAGCGCAACCTGTTCGACGCCGAACAGGCGTTCGTAGAGGTCAAGCGTGCTCAGGTGCAGAATCTGGTGAGCCTGTACATCGCGCTGGGCGGCGGAACCCGTGCTCCGTCAGCACCAACCGGTCCAACGCAGCGGGACACGACCTCGAATCGCTAAGCCGCGGAACAGCGCCTTTCCCGACCTACGGCGACGAATCCTCAACCGGGCGTGGTGGTCCAAAAATCACCACATAACGACCTGAGGAAATGAAATGGGCCTGTTCGACAAGATCAAAGACAAACTCGGCATGGGCGGCGTGAGCAACGAAGCACACAAGCCGGTCGATCGGAACAACACACCGAACCAGCATGCGCCGGATACGGTTGTTGATTCGGAGCGGCCTACCGCTGCACACAACGCCACCACCACGCCGCCCGGTGCGGCGCCCAGCCCCGAAGGCGTAGCTCACTCAGCGGGTTCCTCAACCAGCGCAGTGGACGTTCCAGCAAAGCTCGACGCCATGGCCGCCAATCATCCGGAACAGCTGAACTGGCGCACCTCCATCGTCGATCTGCTCAAGCTGTTGGGTCTGGACAGCAGCCTGGAATCGCGCAAAGAACTCGCCACTGAACTGGGTTGCCCGCAGGACAAGATGGGCGATTCAGCCCAGATGAATACCTGGCTACACCGCACCGTTATGCACAAGCTCGCCGAACATGGCGGCACCGTTCCGCCTGAACTTCGGACCTGATAGACCTCCGCGCTTCGCCGGGTGCTGGTCACCCGGCAACTACCGACTGACTGGCTCCTCGAAAAATAGGTGTGCACGCCTTGTAGGAGCGAGCTTGCTGTCGAACCGGCTGAGGCGACTCGTTCCACCAGTTGTAGTGCAAATCTCTGATCCACGCTGGCTAGCCGTAATTAGCTAGTGCCACCGTTCAATCGTCCAGCGACGGCCCGATCATCTCGGCCAGTTGCGGATACACACCTGGACAGGCGACAAGATAAGGATTGCCGAGCAGCAACCCATCATTGCGGAAGAAGTCGTTGACCTGACCGCCCGCCTCTTTCACCAGCACCAGCCCGGCCATGCAGTCCCAACTTTTGAGCTCCGTTTCGTAGTAGCCGAGCAGTCTTCCGGCGGCCACGTAGGCGGTCATCAGTGCGCCTGAGCCGTTTCGGAAGAACATGCCACCTTCGGCCAGCAGCTTTTCCATGAATGGAATGAAGTGTTCTTTACCACGCGGATGGAACGTGCCGGTGGCGGTCACGCCTTGCCCGACGTGTGTTGCCGTGCTGACCCTCAACGGCGTGTCATTGACGAATGCACCTCTACCCAGACAACCATGAAACAGCTCGTTGTGGTTGGGGTCGGCAATTGCGCCCAGGTGCGGCTCGCCGTCGATCAGCAGGCCGATCGACACACACCAGTTGTGCAGGCCATTGACGAAGCAGGCGGTGCCATCGATCGGGTCGATAACCCAGACGCAGCGTGCGCCCAGATCAGCCGAGCCACTCTCTTCCCCTAGGAAGCCGTCCTCAGGGAAGAGCTGAGTCAAGCGCTCACGGATAAAGGCTTCGATCTGCTTGTCGGCAATGCTGACCACGTCCTGCAGATCGTCGCCCTTGTGTTCGACGGTCAGTGCCTCACGCTTGCGATAGAAGTCCATGCCCAGCTGCGCGGCCTCAAGGGCAAGGGATTTGGCGCTGGCATAGCGCGCGTCGATATCGAGGAATTGCTCGGAAGTCATGACCGTCCTGTGAAGCGATTGCGCGGCTGCCGCGCGGAAGGCGGATTCTAGAGAATTGGTGGCGATGGGCATACCGGACGATGCGCCTCACGCGCGGGAGCACGCTGACAAGGGGTCCACCTGGCGTGACTGACCAGGCGGAGCCGCTCATTAAACTCAGCGCTATTCGTCGCCCTGCTCGTGCAGGCGCACATTGAGCTCATCGACCACCGGCGCCCATTCGGCGTCGTCCATCAGCTGCTCCTTGAGAAACGAGCCTTGGGCTTCGCTCCAGAACGGCGCTTCGGAAACCTTCATATGGTTCGGGATCGGGCGGTGGCTGGCGATGAAGTCGTCAATACTGGCCGGGTCCGAAGGCAGGCCGAGTTGTTCGAAAAGTGTACCGAGGTCTTTGTTGGGTAATTCCATGAACGGGCTCCGTCAGGCTATGCAGGAAGTCTGGACCGCCTCGCCGGCAATCCTCTTCTAGATAGAGGCGGTGGAGCGCTGCACAGTTCAACCGGAATCGAGCTCGGGTCCAAGGCCTGTTCATTTTGCGTATCAAACGGAAACAAAAAACCCGCCGCAGCCCTGGGGCTGCGACAGGTTGGAAAGGGTCAAGCGGCCTTGTCGAACAGCTGCCGTCCCTGATCGAGGCATTGATCGACCAGCCACTTGCCATGGGCGATGGATGCCCGCTGTGCCTGTTCGAGCTCCGCCATGAAGGCGTGACCAACCGGAAGCGCCATGCGTCGGGTGGTCTGGCCCTGGGGATTGCTGATACGGCATCCACCGGCCCAGGGGGTCGGCGTGCCTGGATGTTCCATTACCTCTGCGGTAATGACGTGGTCACGGTATTCACACTGCATCATGGTCATGGTGTCACCTCGCCTGCTGGTGGCACGGGTTGGCCGCTGAAGCTCGCCTACGTGCCTGGTAATCCCCCTTCGTCTCCGTTGAATTGCGCAGAATCTCGAGCGCGCGATGGCTCGGCATCCAGTGCTGCTCCTCCATTGTGTATAGCACAGGCACAAACGCTCGCAGGCCCGGTCATCGGATCGATGCGGTCGTGCGAGAACGGGCTATGGAAGGTATTTAGCGGGCGGCAGGCTTCGCGGGTGAAGCCTGCCAGGGGCGGGAGGGCGTCAGAAGTCAGGAGCTGCGCAGTTGCTCGTCGGCAAGAAAATCTTCTTCAAGCAAGGCGTCACGGCCTTCGACTTCCAGGGTCTCGCCTTCGAGAGGCGTCGGGGCTGAGGCACGCTTGCTGCGCAGCTTGCCGAATTGATGATTCAACGCATTGTTGAGCTTGTCGATGGCGCCATCAACCGCCAGTTCCAGCGAGGCCGCCTTGTGCGTGACCGATACCGGTTGCAGGCCTTTGGGTCGAGCCTCGATCTGGCAGCGCTTGTCCTGCGCGCCAGCCTTGACGCCGTTCTCGTCGTTCAGGTGCACCACGACGCGGGTGACTTCGTCGTCGAATCGATCCAGCTTGTCGGCAACACTGCCACTGACCCACTCAACGAGACGGGCGCTGCCTTCGATGTGGTTATCGCTATGAACTTGGATCTGCATATGCTCTTCCTTCTACGCGATCAGGTAACCACCGTTCAGCCACAAACGGCCTGATCTAGGAATGCCACTATTGGGCAGAATAAGCAAGACCAAGAAAGCCGCGTTTCGCTTGTGGTCAATGGCCCGGTTCGGGCGCTGTGGTATCGAGAAATCGAATCAGCTGTCACCTGACAATTTCTTCTTCGGGTAGATGTCGTACCGGCTGGACTTGCCCTCGAGGCTGTAGCCCGGCTTGGGTCCGTCGATGGTCGGCGCTTTGCGTGGCCGCTTCACCACTACCCGGTGGCTGGCCAGCGCCAGAGCCTGTTCGAGCAAGGCGCCAGCGTCCAGATCGTCGCCAACAAAGGGCCGGAACAGGCGCATTTCCTTTTTCACCAATGCGCTTTTATCCCGGTGCGGAAACATCGGATCAAGATAGATGACCTGCGGCGGTTCGCCCTGCCACTGGCGCATCAGCTCGATGGCATTGCCCTGCTGTAGACGCATACGTTCGACGATAGCGCGTACCTCGGCATCCTCAAAACCACGTCGCAAACCATCCTCCAGCAGTGCGGCAATCAATGGCTGACGCTCGAACATCACCATTTCGCAGCCCAGCGTCGCCAGCACGAAAGCATCTCGGCCGAGGCCCGCCGTGGCGTCGAGCACACGGGGACGGATGCCGGGTTGGATACCTACCGCCTTGGCGATCATCTGCCCGCTGCCACCGCCGAACTGACGACGATGCGCAGCGCCGCCTTCGACGAAATCCACCCGCACCGGCCCTGGCGCGTGCGGGCCGAGCAGCTGCAGCTGCAGGCCGGCCTCCCCGAGCTGCAGGGCGAACTCCGCCTCGTCCGCTTGCATCGGCAACCCCAGCCGTGACGCCCAGGCACCGACCAGCTCCGCAAATTGCGGTGCGAGGGCTTCGATACGGACCAACGGGCATGAGGCGGTCATAGGGGAAACTCAGGGTCGGAAAAACGCCGCATTCTGCCAGAGGCGACGCCCGGATGCCTCAGCGGCACATGCCGAAACCGCCCATATCCACATGAAAATGATCGTGATGGGCCGCGTTGTACTCAGGGCTCAGGGTGATCTTGAAAACATTGCAGGCGGCTGCCTTTACTTCGCGCAGGAAGCGCGCTTTGTCGTCATCCCCCTGCCAGTCACGCGCTACGGTAATGCGTGTGCCGTCCTCCAGCCTGAAGCCGGCCAGGTCCAGCGCGTTTGCCGAAGCGTGCTGGCTTCGCCTGTTGCTTCGCGCGATATTGCGACAGGCGAAGCTGCCGAAATGATCGACCCGAACCACAGGCTGGCCGAATACCCGCTGTGCGGCAGGCTGCATTCCATGCCTTTCGAACAGTGCATAGGCCGCAGCCAGTGGGCAGGTGGCTAAAAATGCATTGTTGAACCGAACCGCCGAACCGCTGACACGTACCGCATTCTCCACCGGACAGCCAGACTGCGGCGTGCTGTCAGGCACGGCTACATAGTTCAGATCGGAAGTCTTCAATGCCTGCTCGCACAGTGCACGATCCTGCTGTAACCGCTGCAGTTTGAACGAGGTCAGCAGGTTCGGCGTCTCGCGGATATTCAGTGGCGCCCAGGGGTTCCACTCCGCCGGGACGTCGACATACCCACGCCAGACGGCGTAGGCGAACCCAGCCAGCGCGACGAGCAGCAACAGGAAGAAACGGCCGAAGGTCATAGGCGTTTCGGCAACGCCGAGACTTGAAGGTTGCAGCGCAGCCGCTAGCGCCCTGGACTTTCAGCGCTACCCAGGCGTGCCGAGCAGTGAGAGCTGCGAATCGGTTTGCATGGGCGGCGCGGCCAACGGTGGCAAGCCTGGGAGCCGTGCGCTGAGCAGGTCATGGAAGCGCATGGCCAGGTCCGGCGCCAGCTGATTGTCAGGGGTATGCAGGTAAACATGCGGGCGCTTGCCCGCCTCTATCCACTCAACGACCTTGCTTAGCCAAGGGGCCAGAAAGCGATCGTTCGCTTCCAATTCGGGATGCCCGACGAATCTGAGCTGCGGAGATTCGCTGAACGCCGCAGGCCGCACCGGTAACCGTGGTTTCTTGCGCTGCGCATGCAGCAACGCAGGATCGCTGGACCGGCAGCTGAAAAGCGCACGAGTATCCATGCAGATCCGCTCGACGCCTCGCTCATGCAGCATCCGGTTCAACGCCCGCTCCTCTTCGCCTTTGGCAAAGAACGCGGCATGCCGCACCTCCACGGCAAGCGGGCGATCCAGCGTCTCGATCAGCTGCGCCAGCTCGTCAAGACGCGCCGGGCCGAACGACGCGGGCAGCTGCAACCAGAACGGCGTCACCCTTGACCCAAGGGGCGCCAGGAGGGTGCGGAACGAGCGGATCAGATCCTCGACTTCACGTAAATCAGGCGCCTGACTGATATCGCGCGGCAGCTTGGCGCAGAAGCGGAAGCCTTCCGGCATCAGGGCTGCCCAGCGCTCAATTTTCTGCTCAGAAGGCCAGGCGTAAAGCGTGGTGTTGCCCTCGACCGTGTTGAACACCGAGCAATAGCGCGCCAGGTAATCGCTTGCGGGCAGCCCAGACGGATAGAGCGAACCGCGCCATCCGGCGTCGTTCCACGAGGGGCAACCGAGAAAATAGGGAAGGTTCAAACGCGTTCAATACGCCTCAGGCGTAGAGATCAAGGCCGAGCACTTCATGGGCGTCAAGGTCGGCCGTGAAGCTGGCGGTAGTGCCGTAGCTCTGCAGCGCCTGGGTGGCACGGCTGGTGAGCGGACGTTCCATCATGGCTTCAAAGCGCGCCGGCATGAAGTCGCCGGAGATAACCGAACCGTAGTCGGCCGACTGGCTCTTACCGCCTCGGGCGAGGTGTTCGTAGGTGGAATCGGCCTGGCTGCCCGGCGTGACGATGGACTCGCGCGCCTGTTCCGCAGCCCTTTCGCTTTCGCGATAAGGGACCGGCGCACTGCCAGGATGGGCAGGACGTTCGATGGGATAGGCTGAGGGGGCGAGACCGTTGAGGCGCATCATTCACCTGTTCAAGTTCGTCGACTCTAGCGAGCCGACCCGCAATTGGCAATGCCGCTGGTCATCGCGGGGCCTTGGGCGTGGCGACATTGTCACGAAGGTAGATTGGCTGGGCCTGATCGGCCTCTACCGCTTCTCCGCGCGCCCAGGCAAAGCCGGCCAGCGTGAGCAGATCCAAAGCATGCGGCAGCAGGGTCGCGTCACTTGCAGAGGGCTGAACGGCGAGCCGCGCAGCATAACCCCAGCCGGTGCCAGCACCGAACCATTGGCCTTCGCTTGCGCGAGGCAAACTGACCTGCTCCGGCGGCAACACCGCTTCGCTGCCCGCCAGCTGCATTTCACCCTGCTGCAGCCGGTAGCAACCCCAGTAGACCTCGTCCATGCGGGCATCGATCGCCACCGCGACCTGCTCCGCTCCCTGCTCTCGGTGCGCCCGCTGGGCAATGGTTGCCAGGGTCGATAGAGGCAGTACCGGCCGCTCCAGCGCGAACGCCAGCCCCTGTACCACACCAACCGCAATACGCACTCCGGTAAAAGCACCGGGGCCACGGCCAAACGCCAGCGCATCGACTGCCGATAGCGCGATGCCTGCCTCGCTCAGGAGTGTCTGGATCATGGGTAGAAGACGCTGGGCATGCAGCCGCGGGATCACCTCGTAATGGCTCAGCACTCGACCGTCATGCAGCAGCGCGACGGAGCAGGCTTCGGTGGCGGTATCCAGGGCCAGCAGCGTGGTCATCAGATGTTCCGGTCAGCAGCGAAAAGGGTCGCGATTGTAGCAGTTGCGCTTGCGTCGATTGAATATCGAACGACCTCGACAACAAGCAGATAGGTAGAAAACAAAAACGGCCCGCAAGAGGGCCGTTTCGGACATCCAGAAGTGTCAGCTGAGCGCTGCCATCACCTTGGCGGTAATCTCTTCCACAGTGCCGACGCCTTCGACGCGGCTGCACTTGGGCGTGCCCTGCACCGCTTCCAGGTTCTGGTAGAAGGCGACCAGCGGCTTGGTCTGGGAATGGTAAAGGCTCAAACGATGACGGATGGTTTCCTCGAGATCGTCCTTGCGCTGAATCAGCTCTTCGCCGGTCAGATCATCGACTCCAGCCACCTTCGGCGGGTTGTGCTCGGTGTGATAAACGCGCCCTGAAGCCGGGTGTACGCGACGACCCGACAGGCGACCGACGATCTCCTCGTCGTCTACTGCAATCTCCAGCACGTGGTCCAGGTGAACGCCCGCATCACGCAGCGCTTCGGCCTGGGGAATGGTGCGAGGGAAGCCATCAAAGAGAAAACCGTTAGCGCAATCAGGCTGCTGCAGCCGCTCCTGGATCAACGCAATGATGATCTCGTCGGAGACCAGACCACCACTGTCCATGACGTCCTTGACCTGCAGGCCCAGCGGCGATTCAGCCTTGACCGCTGCACGCAACATGTCGCCCGTGGAGATCTGCGGAACAGTGAACTTCTCGGTGATGAAGCGGGCCTGTGTGCCTTTCCCGGCACCCGGCGCTCCCAGCAGAATGATGCGCATGGAGTAAGTCCTCAAGTTTGCAAATGGATGCCGCCAGGATCGATGCAACGCACTCTCAGCTCTGGCGAATCAAAAAATCTGGTCTGCCGCCATGCGACAAAAGGTTGAACACGATACACAGCGCACAGAATGCAGACAAGCGGCGCCCGTGGCGCCGCAACAAGCTGGTCAAGACGGGCCTGATAGGTCGAGAAAATGCCACAGACTGCTCATGAAAGCGTTTCCCAAACGCGACCTGAGCAGCCCCTATGAGCGTCAGCCGGTGTTGCGCAATCCGGCTGCAATGCCGGCCACGCTGACCAGCAAGGCTTGCTCCAGAGGGCTTTCCGCCGGGCTTTGCTGTTGCCGTGAACGTGCCAGCAGTTCGGTCTGCATCAGATGCAGCGGATCGAGATAGGTATTGCGCAGGCTGAACGCTTCAAGGCTGGTAGGGTTGTGCGCCAGCAGCACTGACTGCTCGGTCAACTCGAGCACCGCCGCAACCGCCTGCGACAATCTGTCACGCAGATCACACCCTAACGGCAGCAGCTCTGCGCTGACCAGACGCGCGTCATAGCGCTCGGCGATCTCCGCGTCGGCCTTGGCCAGAACCATCTCTAGCATGTCGATGCGGGTGCTGAAAAACGGCCAGTGCTCGCGCATCGCCTTGAGCCGTTCACGTTCGCCCCGCTCCAGCGCGCCACGCAGTGCCTGTTCCCAGCCCAGCCAGGCGGGCAGCATCAGTCGCGTCTGAGTCCAGGCGAATATCCAGGGAATCGCACGCAGACTTTCAATACCGCCTTCGCGGCGCTTCGAAGGGCGGCTGCCCAGCGGCAGCCGTCCAAGCTCCTGTTCCGGCGTCGCCTGGCGGAAATATTCGACGAACTGCGGATGGTCGCGCACCACGCTGCGGTAGGTCGCCACGCCGTCTGCCGCGAGCTTTTCCATGGTTTCACGCCAGTCCGGCTCGGGCATAGGCGGAGGCAGCAAGGTCGCTTCAAGCACAGCGGCCAGGTATAGGCTGAGGTTTTGCTCGGCGATATCCGGCAGGCCGAACTTGAAACGGATCATTTCCCCCTGCTCGGTGGTCCGGAATCGGCCAGCCACCGATCCGGGGGGCTGCGAAAGAATGGCCGCGTGCGCCGGTCCGCCGCCACGTCCAACCGTGCCGCCACGGCCGTGGAACAGCAGCAGTTCAACTTGATGGTCACGGCAGATCTCGACCAGGCTTTCCTGCGCACGGTACTGCGCCCAGGCCGCCGCGGTGGTGCCGGCATCCTTGGCAGAATCCGAATAGCCGATCATCACTTCCTGGGGGCCGTGCAGACGCTGCCGATAGCCGGTCAACCCGAGCAGCTTGTCGATGGCCGGGCCGGCATTGTCGAGATCAGCGAGTGTCTCGAACAGCGGCACGACTCGCATCGGGCGTTGCAGCCCGGCCTCTTTGAGCAGCAGCTGTACTGCCAGCACATCCGAGGCACCCTTGGCCATGGAGATGACATAGGAGCCGAGCGAGTCGCCAGGGGCCTGCGCCACCACGCGGCAGGTATCCAGCACTTCTGCCGTTTCGGCCGAGGGCTGGAAGTTCGGCGGTAGCAACGGTCGACGGTTGTTCAATTCCGATTGCAGGAAATCCAGACGCTGCTGCTCATCCCACTGATCGTAATGGCCGATACTCAGGTAATCGGTAATTTCCGCCAGCGCCGCGACATGCCGGGACGAGTCCTGGCGGACATCCAGACGCACCAGAAACAGACCAAACGCAGTGGCCCGGCGCAGGGTGTCGAGCAAGTCGCCGTCGGCGATCATGCCCATGCCGCAGGCGTGCAGCGAGTGGTAACAGAGCTCCAGCGGTTCGCACAGATCGCGGTTGTCCAGCAACACGTCTGCTGGTGCAGACAGGTCATGCTCGATCGCCACACTGGCCCAGTCGCGCGTGGCCTGCAGACGTTCGCGCAGGGTCTTGAGCAGGGCTCGGTAGGGCTCGGCCGACTGCCCGCTGCGGCTGAGCAGTTCATCGCTGGCGGTCTGCATCGACAGCGCCGTGATCAAGCCGTCGATATCGCGCAGGAACAGGTCTGCCGCAACCCAGCGCGCCAGCAGCAGGACTTCCCGGGTTACCTTCGCCGTCACATTGGGGTTGCCGTCGCGGTCTCCGCCCATCCAGGACGCAAAACGGATCGGCGCGACGTCCAGCGGCAGATGCAGGCTGGTGGAGCGTTTGAGCGCCTGATCGGTCTGCCGCAATACATTCGGAAGCGCTTGCCACAGCGAATTCTCGATCACGGCAAAGCCCCACTTCGCCTCCTCTACCGGTGTTGGGCGGCTGCGACGAATCTCTTCGGTGTGCCAGGCCTCAGCCACAAGACGCTGCAGGCGCAGCTCGATCTTGGCCAGTTCACCCTGGCCAAGGTCAGTGTGATCCCGCGCCGCCAGCTGCGCGGCAATGGCGTCGTATTTCTGGATCAAGGTGCGCCGCGAGACTTCGGTCGGGTGTGCGGTCAGCACCAGTTCGATATCGAGTCGGCCAACCTGGCGTGCCAGGAACTCCTGGCCGAACCCTTCGCCTTTTAGGCGTTCGAGCAGGCCATCCAATGCGCCGGCTTCGGAAGGAGCCGGCTCGTCGGGCCGCCGTCTGCGCACCTGATGATATTGCTCGGCAATATTGGCCAGGTTGAGAAACTGACTGAAGGCCCGGGTCATCGGCAGCATCTCGTCATCGCGCAGCCCGTCGAGCGTTTCCTGCAGCAGCCGGGCCCCGTCTGCCGAGCCGCGGCGCGCGCCCTTGGCGCCCTTGCGGATGCGCTCGATCTTGTCGAAGAAGGCATCGCCGTGTTGCTCGCGAATTGCATTGCCCAGCAGCTCGCCAAGCAGATGAACGTTTTCACGCAGACGCGCGTCAATCTTCGCCATGTTCGCCTCTCTTTACAGGCCGCCGCATCGGAAGTTCGTAAACGAATGCTCACGATGCTGAACGGCTACGCTGTAGGAACCGTCCAAACAGAGTGCACAGCGTCTACGACGAAGACAAGGCATAGCAGAACAAGCCTGTCGATGCTTGCTCGCAATACCCGCCAATATTGCTCGCGAGGCGAGCTAAGGATGGAGCTAGATGAAAATTTCTGAACTGGTCCGTGAATGGGAAAGCAGTGCCAAGGGCCGCATGAGCGCCGCCCAGTACACCATCCCATTGGATGTCGAAAGCGCGGCAAGGCTGGCAGCCCTGGCCGAGATGTATCCGAAGCGCAGCACTGAAGAGCTGCTCGGTGAGCTGGTCGGCGCAGCCCTCGAAGGAATCGAGACCAGCCTTCCCTACGAGCAGGGTTCCAAGGTGATTTCGACGGACGAGCAAGGCGACCCGATCTACGAAGACATCGGACCAACGCCGCGCTTCCTGGCGCTCGCGCGCAAGCATCTAGAGCGTTTGCTTGCCGAACGGGCTGAGCATCCTGATCGGTCCTGAGACGCTGGAAACAGCCGTCCGTGGCGTATCGAGGTAGCGTTTTCTCGCCACCTCGCGCCTTGTCCGATGGCTCTAGATCGCTGCCTTCTCATCGTTGCGTTTGTTTTTTACTGGAACGATTACAGCCAGCTGGCCTCACAAAAACATGCCCGTTCTGATTGCTGACCATTTTTAACAAGTGCAAGCCACAGCGTAACGGGCACTGTTTTCGATATCCCATCGATATCCCAATGGAGACTGGCCATGAAAATGAACACCATCGAAAGCCCGCTATCGCGATTCCAGCTACCCAAGCTGGCAGCCGTTGCACTTGGGGGCCTGTTGCTGGTTGGCTGTGCCGGCAATCCACCCAACGAGCAGTTCGCTGTAACCGAATCGGCCGTCCGTAGCGCCGTCAGCGCTGGGGCTACCCAGTACGCTCCAGTGGACATGCGTGCCGCTCAGGAAAAGTGGAAGCAAGCTGAACTTGCCATGCAGAAAGAAAACTATGACGAAGCCCGTCGACTTGCACAGCAGGCCGAATGGGACGCACGCGTTGCGGAGCGCAAGGCACAAGCTGCCAAGGCCCAAAAGGCCGTTGAGGACGCCCAGAAGGGAATTCAGGAGCTGCGCGAAGAAAGCATGCGCGGCCTTCAGCAGTAACCCTATCCCTTCCGCACTCCCTTTAGCAGAGGATGAATCGACATGCATAAGCTAGTAGCCATCCCCACAGCGATCGCCATGAGCATCGGTCTTGCTGCCTGCTCGTCGCAGCCCAACCAGAATCTGGAAACGGCACGCAGCGAGTTCGCATCACTGCAGAGCAATCCGCTGTCACAAAAATACGCCGCCCTGGAAACCCAGGACGCCTCCAAGCAACTCGACGAAGCCAACAAGGCCTATCTGAGCGACGCGGATGAAGAGCGCGTCGACCAGCTTGCCTATCTGGCCAACCGCCGGATTGACCTGGCCGAGCAGACCATCGAATTGCGCAAGGCTGAGCAACAGATTGAGCAGGCTTCCACCAAGCGGGCGCAGGCGCGGCTTGAATCTCGCGAGGCCATGCTCAAGCGTCAGCAGGACGAGATCCGCCAGCTGCAGCAGGACCTGCAGGCCAAGCAGACCGAGCGCGGCACTCTGGTGACCTTTGGCGACGTGCTGTTCGACCTGAACAAGGCCGAGCTCAAGTCAGCCGGCATGCGTGATGTACAGAAGCTGGCTGAATTTCTAAACGAAAATCCGGAGCGCAAGGTCATGGTCGAAGGCTATACCGATAGCACCGGCTCCGACTCCTATAACCAGCAGCTGTCCGAGCGTCGAGCTGAAGCGGTGCGCCGTGCGCTGGTCCGTTCCGGTGTGGAAATCGATCGAATCCAGACCGTCGGTTACGGTGAAGCGTATCCGGTCGCAAGCAACGACTCGCCAGCAAGCCGGGCGATGAATCGTCGCGTCGAAGTGACGATCTCCAACGATAACAAGCGCGTAGCACCGCGCTCTTCGATGCAGCAATAGTCGCTCGGAAACGCGTCGGCAGTACCGAAGCCCGCCTTATGGCGGGCTTCTTGTTTTCATGACTTCGAACAGTGCAACGCTACGGCTTGGTTGCCGGAGCCTGCTCGGTCGGGACCTGCTGACCCATGCAGCGAATCGCGCGCTTGCGGTTATCCACCAGCACACCGGTCAGGCCTTTCTGCTCGGTATCGAAAAGCACCAGCACACCGTCGATGCACTCCGCGACCTGGGGCGCGGGCTTGAGCGAGACCCGATAGTCTTCACCGGGAATGGTCTTGAGCATCGTGTAGTCGGCCAGCAACAGGGCGTCCTCCGGCTTGGCGATGTGCACGTAACCATAGAAGGAGAGCACCGCAACGGTGCCTATGACGCTGCCGATGGCGGTGAGAATCAGCGGAATGGGGTTGCGTTCGGACATGACGGGGTCGCCTGATCAAAGGGCCGGTATTGTCGCAAAAATAACGGCTTGAGCGCGAAACCCGCTCGTTGCCCGCCCCGATCATTCGACGTGGAGCCCTTCCGCCAGCGCCGGCTTGCCGCGAAAGTGCCAGCAAACTTGTTTGGCAGTAATCGTCCACCATTGCCAAGACGAATAGCTCTTCCCGCTCACACGCTAACCATCGAAGGTTGTTCAACTGCTGCGCTGCCATGCGTGCCGTTGCACGCGAGCGTCCACCTGCCTTCAATAGAACGAGCCCGACATGGTCCTATCCGCCAGCCCCGACGCCCCCGACCTGAACCAAACCTTCGCTGCAGTCCCAGACCTGATCGCTTATTGGGCCAGGCATCGGCCGGACCAATCGGCGCTACTTCAAGATGGGCGCCGCCTGAGTTACGCAGAACTCGACACCTTGATCAGCAGCGTCGCCGCCGCGCTGCAGCGTGACGGCCTGCAGCCCGGTGACTCGCTGGCGATCTGTGCTTACAACTCGATCGAATACGCCATCGTGTTTCTCGGCGCGTTGCGCGCTGGCGTAGCCGTGGCACCCCTGGCGCCCTCGGCCAGTGCCGAAAGCCTGCTGACCATGCTCGCTGACGCTGCGCCCCGCCTGCTATTTATTGACGCTCATGCGGCGCAACACCTGGAGCCGGTAGAAGCACGCTTGCCCTGTCCAACCCTGCGCCTTGACCAGACGGCGGCGAATGGACTGTCCGGCTGGCTGAGTGATGCCACGCCGGAGCCGGTTGCGATCCAGCCGGAATGGGCGTTCAACATCATCTATTCATCCGGCACCACCGGCGAGCCCAAGGGCATCGTGCAATCGCACGCGATGCGTTGGGCCCATGTTCGCCGCAGTGCCGCCTACGGATACGGCGATGAGGCCACCACGCTCATCTCCACGCCGCTGTACTCCAACACCACGCTGGTGGCGTTTCTCCCAACCCTGGCTCTGGGCAGCTGCGTGGTGCTGATGAGCAAGTTCGACGCGGGCGAATACCTGCGCCTCGCCCAGCGGCACCAGGTGACCCATACGATGCTGGTGCCAGTGCAGTACCAGCGGCTCATGGCGCGCGAGGACTTCGCGCAATACGACCTCAGCCGTTTCCGCTACAAGATGTGCACCAGCGCGCCGTTCGGTGCCGCACTGAAAGCCGGAGTCCTGGCGCGCTGGCCCGGCGGGCTGATCGACACCTACGGCATGACCGAAGGCGGCGGCACCTGCATTCTGGCTGCGCACGAGTACCCGGATAAATTGCACACGGTCGGCCGTCCGGCTGAGGGGCATGACATTCGTGTGATTGACGATGAAGGCCACGAGTTGCCTGTCGGCTCGATTGGAGAAATCGTCGGACATTCCCCCGCAATGATGACCGGCTACCTGAACAAGCCCGAGAAAACGGCCGAAGCCGAATGGTTCGACCCCAGCGGTAAACGCTTCATCCGTACCGGCGACATTGGTCGCTTCGATGCGGACGGCTTCCTGACGCTGGTTGACCGCAAAAAGGACATGATCATTTCCGGCGGCTTCAATCTCTACCCTAGTGATCTCGAGGCGATTCTGCGTGAGCATCCGGCCATCGCCGATGTCGCTGTGGTCGGCGTGCCCTCGACGCGCTGGGGTGAAACGCCAGTCGCCTTCGTGGTGCTCGCCAAAGGCGAGATGGCGACCCCTGAGGCGCTGTTGGACGGGTTCAACAGCCGCGTGGGCAAGACGCAACGCCTTGCCCAACTGGTGCTGACGGACGAGCTGCCGCGCAGTGCCATCGGCAAAGTGCTCAAGCGTGAACTACGCGATCAATACCAGGTTGAGCACGGCGCAGCTGACTGAAGAGAACCAGCCAGCGCCCCCGGGCGCTGGCGCCGCGGCCGGGGCGGCTCATCGACCACAGCGGCCGGCCGCAACGTGCCTGGCGCGGATCAATAACCGCGCTGGATATCAATCACGCCGCTGATGGTTCGGCCATCTTCCAGTGCGACGATCTTCTCGGCGATCTGAACGATGGTCGCCTCGCGCAGCGTTCGCGCCGAGACATGCGGGGTGAGCGTCACCTGCGGCATCTGCCAGAACGGATGCGAAGACGGCAGCGGTTCCTCATGGAACACGTCCAGCACAGCGCGAGTCACCTTGCCCTCTTCGATGGCACGGCAGAGATCCTCATCGACCAGATGCTCGCCGCGGCCCACGTTGACGACTACCGCGTCAGGCCGCAGCCGTGACAGCAGCGAGTAGTCGATCAGATCGCGAGTGCTGTCGGTCAAGGGCAGCGTATTCACCAGCACGCGCGTTTCGCCAAGAAAATCATTCAACCCTGCCTCGCCAGCAAAGCAGCGCACGCCGTCGAGGCGGTGCTCGGAGCGCGACCATCCCATAACCGGGTACTCCAGCGTCGCCAGCGTTTTGGCGACACGCTGGCCGATATGCCCGAGCCCGAGCACGCCAACCGGCCACTCGCTGCGTTCGATGGGGCGCCGAAGCTTCCACTGACCGGCCGCCTGCTGTTCACGATAGGCGTCCATGTCACGGCTGATGCCGATCACGTGATAGGCCACGTATTCAGCCATTTGCACCGCCATGCCCGCGTCTTCCAGGCGAACAATCGGAATGTCGCGCGGCAGATTCGGCATGCGTACCAGCGCATCCACGCCGGCGCCGAGGTTGAACACGGCCTTCAGCTGCGGCTCTTTATCGAACAGCGCCGCCGGTGGATGCCAGACGATGGCGTAATCGGCACCGCAACTCGGACTGTCCGGCTGCCAGACGTGGATATCGGCGTCTGGCAACTGTTGCTGAATCAGGCTGGTCCAGCGCTCGGGTTTGGGATCGGCGGCGACGAAGAGGATTTTCATGCTCACTCAGTTTTTTTTCCTTGGAAGACATCTGCAACGCGCAAAGCGTACTGCTATATCGCATAGACATGCCCATTGGCTTCCAGCAGGCGCAACAACGCAGGCCAGGTCAGTTTGGCGGCGCTGCCCAGCTCAGCCGATTGCTGGCGCGTCGTTTCGATGGCAGCGGCTGACGGCATGTGCGTCGGGCCGCAGGCCTGGGCGCGTACCTGAATCTCACAAGCCTTCATCAGGAAGTAGAGGTAGGTGAAGGCTTCGGCGACGGTGCCGCCCGCCGTCAGCACGCCGTGGTTGCGCAGCATCATCATGCGCTTGTCGCCGAGGTCGCGGATCAGCCGCTCGCGTTCGCTCAGGTCCAACGCCACGCCTTCGTATTCGTGATAGCAGAGGTGATCGAGGCAGAGCATCGCCGTCTGGCTCAGCGGCAGCAGTCCATCACGATGCGCCGAGACTGCCACACCGTCGGCGGCGTGAAGATGCATCACCGCACCAGCGTCCTCACGCCCCATGTGCACGGCGCTGTGGATGGTGAAGCCGGCCGGGTTGACCCGATGCAGGCTGCCGCTCTGAACAATTTGCCCTTCCTGATCCACCTTCACCAACGACGAGGCGGTGATCTCCTGGAACAACAGCCCGTACGGATTAATCAGAAAATGATGTTCCGGCCCCGGCACGCGGGCGGAGAGATGAGTGAACACCAGATCATCCCAGCCGAAGTGCGCGACCAAACGATAGGCGGCAGCCAAGTCCTTGCGCACCTGCCATTCGGCTTCCCGGTTCGTAGCGGTTGAATCTTGCATCGCATCTGCTCCGTTGATTTGGAAGGCGCCAGCCGGCGCGGGCCCTTGCAATTGCTTGTCGCCCCTCAGGCCTGTTCGGCGCCGACGGCGTGTTTGCGGTTTTCTTCTTCCTGCAGCGCACGCCACATCAGCTTGCCAGTGGAGGAGCGAGGCAACGAGGCGACGAACTCCACATAGACCGGCGCCTTGTAGGCGGCCATCTCGGCCTTGCACCAGTCGATGATGTCCTGCTCGCTGACCTGTCCGGCCTGGCCCTCACGCAACACAATGCACGCCTTCACGGTCTCGCCGCGCTTGGGGTCGGGCCGCGAGATAACGCAGCACTCCTGAATGGCCGGGTGGCGATACATCAGACTTTCCACTTCCGACGGCCAGACCTTGAATCCGGAGGCATTGATCATCCGCTTGACCCGGTCGACCAGGAAGAAATAGCCCTCTTCATCGTAGTAGCCCATGTCGCCGGTGCGGAAAAATCGGTGGCCGTCCAGTTCGATGAAGGCACGCTCGGTTTCTTCAGGACGGTTCCAGTAGCCCTGGAACAGTTGCGGCCCGCGGCTGACGATCTCGCCCACTTCATCCGGGCCAAGCTCCTGCCCGGTGTTCAGGTCGATGACGCGGCTGTCGACATCGAAGACCGGAATCCCGAGGCACTGCGCCTTGGGCCGCGGCACCGGGTTGATGTGGGTGGCGGCGATGGTCTCGGAAAGACCATAGCCTTCGATGTAGCGCAGGCCGGTGAGCCGATGCAGTTTCTCCTCCACGGCCTTGGGCATCGCCGCACCGCCACCGCCGACGCTGACCAAGCTGGACAGGTCGTAGCGCTCCAGATCCGGATCGGAGAGAAAATCGATGGCCATGGTGGCGATGTTGACCCAGCCGGTCACCCGGTGGCGCTCGATCAGCTGCGCGGCAACCTTGCGGTCCCAGCGGGTCATGATCACGGCGGTGCCACCGTTGTAGATCGGCCCGCTCATGGCGCCCTGCATGCCGGTCACATGGAAATACGGCAGGGTTGCGAGGATCACCGATTCGCTGGTGCTGTTGGTCCAGACCACCCGATGAATGATGGTCGCCATGGCCGAGCGATGGGTGTGCATGCAGCCTTTTGGCGCGCCGGTGGTGCCGGAGCTGTAGGGGAACACGCAGAGATCGTCCGGCCCGGCCGTGTGCGGGCCGGGTCTGTGGCCTGCTTTGAGGGCATCACGCCAGCCGATGCCCCCCGTGAAACTCGGGGTGACCGCCGCAGCCTGCACTTCAGCCGGCAGCGCCAGGTCGGTGGGCACTCGCGCGTAATCAGAATACGCGGCAACCACGACATGCGCTAAGTTCGCGGTTCCGACCAGCGGAGCAATGAAGCCGGTCAGCTCCTGCCCACAGAGGCACACGGAGGCGCCGGTGTCGTGCAGATAATGCTCCAGCTCGGCGCTGTGGTTCATCGGATTGACCGGGATCACCACGGCATCGGCGCGCAGAATCGCGTAATAGGCGATGGTGAATTGCGGGGAGTTCTGCATGTACAGCAGTACCCGATCGCCTTTTTTCACGCCCAGATGCTGAAGGTAACCGGCCAGCGCCTCCACCTCGCGCAGGAGTTCGGTATAGGTGATTAGGGTGTCGTAATAGACGATGGCTGGCTTGTCGGGAAAACGCCGCGCCGAGATCTCGAGATTGGTGAACAGGCTGGTTTCCGGCACGCTCAGGTGCTTGGGCAGATCGTCAGGCCAGACCGCATGATGACGAGTGAACATTACAGAACTCCTGAATCGCAATTGTTGGCCAGATCGGCCACAGCCCACTCTTCGCCCCATTCGAGCCAGGCACGGGTTTCGCGCAGCGGGGTGATGGCGATGCGCTTCTCGCGCAGCGCTGCGACGTCGAGTTCGGGGTCCGTGAGGTGAGCCGATGAGTGCTCGAAGCCAAGCCACCAGTAAGGCAAGCCTCGCCCGTCATGGCCCGCCTGCAAACGCGGCCGGGTGATCGAGCCATGGGACTGACGGCTCATTCGCAGATGGCTGACAAGGTCAGCCGAGCACGCCGGGAAATTCACATTCCAGCAGCAGCCGTTCTTTTCGCGACGAGCCCACAGCGCACGGATGGTGGCTGCGGCGTAGCGCTCGACGCTTGACCAGTCGATGGCGGTTCGATCAAGGAAGGCCTGGCTCAGACCGATAGCCGGCACGCCCAGCAGATCAGCACTGAGCACCGCGCCAAGGGTGCCGGAATAAGGCACCGAGTCACCGATGTTCGCCCCGCTGTTTACGCCGGACAGCACCAGATCAGGCGGCGCGTCCTGCAGCCATTCGGCCATGGCAAACATGACGCAGTCCGACGGCGTGCCGGAGACGGCGAAGCGGCGTTCACCGTGGTGGTACACCCGCAACGGCGCATGCACCGAAATGCCCTGACCCGTGCCGCTCTGGTCGTGCTCGGGTGCGACGACCCAGACTTCCTCGGCCAGTTGCGCGGCAATTCGCTCGAGCAGTGCCAAACCCGGCGCGGCGATACCGTCGTCATTGGTCAGAAGAACGCGCCGTAATAATGGTTTGCTCATGCCACCACCCCGCTATTGCCACGCTGGGCGATCCGCCAGCCCGCCTCGGCCAAGAGACCGGCACGCTGGCCAACCTGCAACGCATCGGCATTGCTGGCATTGCCCTGCAGGGCTCGCGCGTACACACCCTGCAGAATCGCCGCGAGCCGGAACAGTGAAAACGCCACGAATACATGCCAGTCGTCGATGCCGTCACGCCCGCTCTTCAGGCAATACCGTTGCAGCACCTCGCGCTCGGACGGAATGCCCTGCGCCTGCAGATCGATGCCGATCAGACCACGCAAACCGTCGACGCCGGCTGGCAGGTGATACGGCAGGCAGAAGTAGGCCAGGTCCGCCAGCGGATGGCCGACGGTGGACAGCTCCCAATCCAGAATCGCCGCGACCTTCGCCTCGCCCGGCGCGAAGATCAGATTGCCGAGGCGGTAGTCACCGTGGGCAATGGCGCATTCGTCATGCTGCGGGACCTGCTCCGGCAGCCATTGCATCAGATGCTCCATCGCTGGCATGTCGCCGGTGCGAGACGCCTGATACTGACCGGACCAGCGTTTCACCTGACGGGCGAAATAGCCCTGAGCCTTGCCGAAATCGCTCAACCCCGCCGCTTCGACGTCGACCTGATGCAGCGCAGCCAGCGTATCGATAGCGGCCAGGTGGATCGGTTGGCGTTCGGCGACCGGCAATTCGTCCAGGGCCGGGTGGCTGAAGATTCGTCCTTCAATGTGGTCCATTACGTAGAACGCGGTGCCGATGATGCTTTCGTCTTCGCACAGCAGGTACACCGAGGGCACCGGCACGCTGCTGTGTTCGGAGAGCGCACGGATCACCTTGTACTCGCGTTCGACCATATGCGCCGAGGGCAGCACCTTGCCCGGCGGTTTCTTGCGCAGCACATAACGGCGTCCGGCGCTTTCCAGAAGGTAGGTGGGGTTGGACTGGCCGCCCTGAAACTGGCGGACCAGCAGATCGTCACCCATCTGCGGCAGATGCTCGCGCAGGTATCGAGCCAGGGCCGCCTCGTCGAATCGATGCGCAGGCAGAACGTCGATCAGCTCGGGTTCGTTCATCGACGGGTCCTCAACATGCGGTTTCGCCACCATCGGCGACGATGACCTGGCCAGTGATATAGGCACTGGCGGGCGCTGCCAGGAAGACCGCGAGACCGGCGATGTCCACCGGCTCACCGATACGGCGCAGCGGTGTCTTTTCGGCGGCGCGGCGAACCCGCTCCGGATCATCGAGCAATGCCTTGGCGAAATCGGTACGCACCAGCCCCGGCGCGATGGCGTTGACGCGGATGCCCTTTGGCCCCCACTCCGCCGCCAGGTTACGCGCCAGTGCCGCTTCGGCCGCTTTGGAAACGCCATAGGTGCCGATCACGGTGTTGCCGCGCAATCCCGCAATGCTGGAAAGCATGATGACCGCGCCTTCGCCACGCTCGGCCATTTGCGGCAGCACCATGTTGGACAGCCAGAAGGTGCCCTTGACGTTGGTGTCCATGATCTTGTCCCAGGCGTCGTCGGTCAGCTCGCTGGTGGGACCGTAAACCGGGTTGGTGGCCGCATTGCAGACCAGCACGTCGATGCGCCCCCAGGTCTGCAAAGTAGTGTCGACCAGCCGTTGCAGGTCTTCCTTGCGCCCCACGTGGCACGGCACGGCGATGGCCTCGAAGCCAGCCGCGTTCAGCTCGGCAGCAACGGCCTCGCAGGCGTCGGCCTTGCGGCTGGAAATCACCACCTGTGCGCCGCAACGGGCCATTTCTTCGGCGATAGAGCGACCGATACCGCGAGTGGAACCCGTGATCAGCGCCACCTTTCCAGACAGGTCGAATAATGGATTGGTCATCGGACGGCATCCTTCGTGTTGTTTTGGTGGAGGCTCAGCGCTTGCTGGCGTAGTTCTTCAGTTCCAGCTTGGCGATGGTGTCCAGATGCACCTCGTCCGGGCCGTCGGCCAGCCGCAGGGTCCGCTGGTGCGCCCAGGCTGCCGCCAGGAAGCTGTCTTGGCTGACACCCTTGGCGCCATGGACCTGAATCGCGCGGTCCAGCACCCGCAGCGCCATGCTCGGTGCGGCGGCCTTGATCATCGCGATCTCCTGACGTGCCACCTTGTTGCCAACGGTGTCCATCATGCGTGCCGCCTTCAGCGTCAGCAGGCGGGTCTGTTCGATTTCGATGCGCGAACGGGCGATGTCCTTGCGGATCGAATCGAAGTCAGCCAGCGGCTTGCCAAACGCGACACGCGAATGCACCCGCTCGCACATGGCTTGCAACGCCCGCTCAGCCACGCCGATGGTGCGCATGCAATGGTGAATGCGCCCTGGGCCCAGCCGCCCCTGGGCGATCTCGAAGCCGCGGCCCTCGCCGAGCAGCATGTTGCTGGCAGGCACGCGGACGTTGTTGTAATGGATCTCGGCATGGCCATGAGGCGCGTGGTCGTAACCGAACACGTGGAGCGCACGCACGATCTCGACGCCCGGTGTGTCCAGCGGCACGAGGATCATCGACTGTTGCCGATGCCGCTCGGCCGAGGGATCGGTCTTGCCCATGACGATGGCAATCTTGCAGGTGGTAGTCATTGCGCCCGACGACCACCACTTCTGCCCGTTGATCACATACTCGTCGCCTTCGCGACGAATCTCGCAGGCGATGTTGGTCGCATCGGATGACGCAACCTCGGGTTCGGTCATGGAGAAGCAGGAGCGAATCTCGCCATTGAGCAACGGCTTGAGCCACTGTTCCTGCTGCTCGGGCGTGCCGTAGCGCGCCAGGACTTCCATGTTGCCGGTATCCGGCGCTGAGCAGTTGAACACCTCGGCGGCGACATGGGAGCGGCCCATGATTTCGCAGAGGTGCGCGTACTCGAAATTGGTCAGTCCGGCGCCGTGTTCGCTTTCCGGCAGGAACAGATTCCACAAACCTTGCGCTCGGGCCTTGAGCTTCAATTCCTCGAGGATCAGCGGTGGTGCCCAGCGGTTGCTGGCGGTGGCGACCTGCTCGTGAAAGACGTGTTCGTTCGGGTAGATATGTTCATCCATGAACGCCGTGAGTTGCTGCTGGAGTTCCAGCGCCTTGCCGGTCAGTTCATACATTGCCGTCTTCCTTCTTGTTGTTGGGCACAAGGAAATCCACAGGCACGCCTTGCGCCTGTTCGCTGCCCGAGCGTAGCCGGAAGGTCGCCTCGCCAATCGCCAGCAGGCGATCGTCCGCGTCGCGCACCTCACCCGAGCTATTGAAAATACGTGTCCCACCGGCCCGTCGCCGGCCAATGGCGCGTATCACACCGCCCGAGCATTGGCCGGTGAAGGTGGTGTTGAGCACCAGGGTGATGGCCTTGCGAACGCGCCCCGGATAAGGGCAATAGGTGCCAGCCTCCGCGAGCACCACATCCAGTAGCGCAGTCATCACGCCGCCATGAAGCACGCCGGCCATATTCAGATGACAGGCCTGCACATCGAGCTCGATCACGGCTTCGTCTTCGGTCCAGGACACCTGACGATAGCCAAGCACCTGATGAAAGCCAGGCAGGTCGCTGCCTCCACTGATGGGCAAATGATTGGTCCGGCTGTCATCAGCCGGCAGCTCCGTTTCCTGCCCGTTCATCGTGTCACTACCGCATAGCCACCGGCAGCTGCAGAACCGGAGCGTGGACCTTGCGTCTGGGTGTCTCTTGCGTCGAGGCGCATGACGAGTCCTCTCGATTGTTTTTGTGGGGGAGTCCTCTTCTTTTCGAAGCTGGCATGCAGGAAAGGCTGAGTCAATTCGGAATCCAGTTCCATCAGGCAGAATTATGATGCCCCACAAACAGAACCGTCTAAGCTCAACCTTTGCTGGACAGACCACGATCAATCAGTCGCTGCACACCGGACCTGTTATCGAGAAAGGCAGCGATAGCCTTCTGCTAGCGCTTGAAAAAGCTCCGCGCTATGTTAGCTTTCGAGCAGCTTTGCAAAAGTCAGTTCTGCTGTGCGAAACAAGCATGCGACGCACGTGATACAAAGATGGCCTCAGCCAGACAATTACAACAAGAGGACGCGTTATGAAATCCATGCTCAAAAAGCTACTCGTTCCCGCCGGTTTGTTAGCGATGGCGGTCTCCGCCATGGCTCCGCAGATGGCTGCCGCACAGGACGTCACCAAATGGCGCGTGCAATCGCATTGGCCGAGCGCCAGCAGCTCCTACCAAGACAGCCTTGTCAGACTCAAGAATGAGATCGAGCGGCGCACCGACGGGCGCCTGCAGTTGCAGTTGTTCGAATCCGGCGCACTGTTCAAACCGCAGGAAACCTTCAATGCCGTCAGCCGTGGCATCGTTCAGATGGGCACCATCTCTCCCGGCTACGCGCAGGACAAGATGACACTCGCCGGTATCGCTTCCGGCCTGCCCTTCGCCTTCCAGAATGTCTGGGAGGCTGCCTACTTCCATAAGCAGATGGGCTTCGAAGACATGCTCCGTGAAGAAGCCGCGCAACACGGCGTGTACTGGTCGACCGACAAGGTCTACCCAACTGAAATGGTGGTGAAGAAGCCAATCAACAGCTGGGAAGACTTCACCAAGCTGAAGATCCGCTCATCCGGTGCGCTGCAGAAGTTTCTCGACGAGGCTGGCGCATCGACCACCTATCTGCCTGGTGGCGAGCTCTACCCGGCGCTCGATACTGGCGTGGTTGATGGTGCTCACTGGGGCGCGGTCCAGGGTGCTGCAAGCATGAGCTTCTACGAAGTGGCGAAGAATCATGTGCGACCCGCACTGAACATCGCCGGCACCGATGTGATCATCATCAGCCAGAAGGCGCTGGACAAGCTGTCCGAGCGCGATCAGGAGATCGTCAAACAGATCCTCGATGAGCAGTTCTGGTACCGCACCAACGAGTACCTGTACCAGGAACAGATCGCCTTGCAGAAGGCCATCAAGGAACAGGGCGTGAAGGTCAACGTACTGCCGGATGACGTCCAGGCGCGGCTTCGTGAAGTCGCGAAAAAGACCTGGGAAGAAGAAGGCAAGCGTAGCGACAAGTCGGCCGAAGCCTTGCAAAAGCTCAAGACCTTCCTCAGTGACCTCGGTTACCAGTAACCCCCTCGCCTGACCCACCCCCGACGCGGTCACGCGCCGGGGGTGCGATTCGCTCAATCTTTGCTCGTGGGGCCCGTCATGCGCCTGATCCATGCCTACATCAACGGCATCACCCGGCTCAACGAATTCATCGGCCGCTGGGTGGCCTACCTGATCTTTCTTATCTTCGCGCTGCTGCTGCTCGAAGTGTTCATGCGCTACCTGTTCTCGAGCCCGACCTCCTGGACCAACGAATTCGGACAGATGCTGTTCGGCGCTTATGTGGTGCTATCCGGCGGCTACGTAATGGCGCACCGCGACCACGTCAACGTCGACCTGCTCTACGCCTCGTTCAGCCCGCGCACACGCGCCTGGGTCGACATCTTCACCTCCAGCATGTTTTTCCTGTTTATGGCCGCGCTGCTGTATTTCGGCAGCTCCATGGCCTGGGAGTCGGTTCAAGGCATGGAAACCTCCTACTCCGCCTGGAATCCGCCGATCTGGCCGATCAAGGCGATGATTCCACTCGGCACCTTGCTGTTGTTGCTGCAGGGTATTGCCAAGCTGTTGCAGGACATCCTCATTGCGTTGGGCCGTGAATCGGTCAGCGATACCCGCCACACGGGGGATGCGCCATGAGCATCGAAATCACCACGTTGCTGTTCTTCGTGACGCTGGTCTTCTTTCTTGTACTCGGACTGCCGCTGGCCTTCGTGCTGGGCGGTGTCTCGGTGCTGTTCCTCTATTTCACCTGGGGCGTTGACGCCTTCTACATGGTCGCTTCGCAGATGTGGGGCACCATGGAAAGCTTCACCCTGGTGGCCATCCCGCTGTTCGTGTTCATGGCTATGCTGCTCGAACGAACCGGGGTGGCGCGCGACCTCTATCGCATGATGCACCTGTGGTGCGGCGGCATGCGGGGCGGGCTGGCGATTGGCACGCTGGGGATCTGTGCGGTGTTCGGCGCCATGGTCGGAATCAGCGGCGCTGCGGTCGTGGCGATGGGCACCATTGCCCTGCCGGCCATGCTCGAGCGCGGCTATGACAAGCGCATGGTGCTCGGCTGCATCAACACCGGTGGCGGTTGGGGCATTCTGATTCCGCCGAGCATCATGATGATTCTCTACGCGATGATCAGCGGTCAGTCGGTCGGCAAGATGTTCGCCGCCGGCGTCCTGCCGGGCCTGTTGCTGGTTGGGCTGACGGTCACTTACGTGCTGGTGCGCTCGTTCCTGCAACCTCATCTGGCACCTGCACTACCCAAGGAAGAGCGCGGCAGTTGGGCCGAAAAGCTGCGCGCGGTGCGTGCCGTGCTGCTGCCCATCGGCATCGTGGTGATGGTGCTCGGATCGATCATCGGTGGTTTGACGACTCCGACCGAGGCGGCCGCCATGGGCGTGTTCGGTGCACTGATTTCCGCGGCCGTCTATCGCAAGCTGAACTGGCCGGTCCTGCAGGAAGCCGCTATCCGCACCTTCAAGCTGACCGGCATGATCGCCTGGATCCTGTTCGCGGCTCACGCGTTCAGCTCGGCTTACCAGGGCATGGGGGCGCAGTCGCTGATCGAGGGCCTGATGATGGACCTGCCAGGCGGCCGTTGGGCAATCATCATCGTCATGATGGCGATCGTCTTCGTCATGGGCATGCTGCTCGATCCCGTCGGCATCATGCTGATCACCCTGCCGGTGTTCCTGCCGATCGTCGCTTCACTCGGCTTCGATCCGATCTGGTTCGGCGTGCTGTTCGTGATCAACATGGAGATCGGGTACATGACGCCGCCGTTCGGGTTCAACCTCTTCTACCTGAAAGGCATCGTCCCGCCCGGCATCACCATGAAGGACATCTACTGGTCGGTAATTCCCTTCGTGATCGTCAACATCATCGGCATGGGCATCATCATGCTGTTCCCCGAGATCGCGACCTATCTGCCGAACACGCTGTTCTGATCAAGCGCGTGGGAACAAAAAAGCCGGAGCAGATGCTCCGGCTTTTTCATGCGTGTCTATCAGATGATGTTCGCGTAGTCCGCTTCGATGCGGTCCAGGCTCAGGTGGTTGAGGAAGTTGGAGAAGCACATCCAGGCCGACAGCGCATTGAGGTCCTGGAACTGCTGCGGCAGGTACTTCGGCGGCGCCACCATACCCTCCTCGACCAGCTGGCGCAGGGTGCGCATGTCTTCCAGCGTGGTCTTGCCGCAGAACAGCAGCGGGATCTGTTCCAGCTTGCCCTTACGCACCGCCAGCTGGATGTAGTTGTAGATCATGATGAAACCCTTCAGGTAGGACAGGTCCTTGGTGAAGGGCAAGCCATCGGGAGACGAGCCGCGAAACACGCGACTGGCATTGCCGTAGCTGTCGTCGTCGGAATAGCCCTGCTCGCGGAAAAAGCCGAAGACGTCGAGAAAATCCGCACCCTCTTCCGCCATGTGGATGGCACGGGTACGGTTGGTGAGCTTGCGCAGGCGCGTCGGGTAAGAGGCGAAAGCGATGACCTCCATCAGGATCGCCAAGCCTTCCTGAGTCACGGTTGAGGACGGCGGGCCCTTGGCCAGGAAGGTGCAGATCGGCTGGTTCTGCCCGTTAAGCGTGGTGCCGACATGCACCAGACCCTCGTGGACTTCCAGCGCTCGTACATCGCGTTCGTTGAACATCGCATCACTGCGGATCTTGATGTAATCAGCGCCGGCGGCGGCATCGGCAAGAATGCCGTCTGATTCGAATACGCGAATCACGCCTTCACCCTCGCCAAACACCAGATCCAGCCGGCGCTGCAGCAAGTCCACCGCCTGCGGTGCGGTAAGCACTTTGGCTTCGTCCTTGAGGTCGCCGCGGTCAGCAATGTTGTTCAGATAGTCGGACAGCATCAGTCCGAGGTCGGCGAGCGTCGGATCACCGGCATGAAAGGCGTCAGAAGCAGCGCCGTAAAGCTCTTGGGAAATCAGGCCGAAATCGGCGGTGCCGCGCGCTTCGAGCATGCGGATCACCATCCGGTATTCCTTGCACATGCGCCGCATGATCTGCCCGACCGGGTTGAACTGACCCAGTTGACGGGTGATGTCGCGTTCGATGTTCTGGAACTCTTCCTTCTTGGCGCTGGAATCAAAGCCAAGCGGACGGCCTTCGTAGTAAGCGCGGTCGACCTGAGGCAGCTCACGGGCGCCAGCGGCAAAAAAACCTTGGCGAATGCTGTCGTCCCATTTCACCGCATCAAGCACGCGCAGCGGGGTCTGCGCTTCGACGATACGTTCGGACAGACCGCGCACCGTAAGCTGGTATTCATCCAGGTTGTTACGGGTATTCATCCGTACCTCGTCAGTGATGAGCCATAGCTTTCAACTTATACACCAGCGGACCGTGGCATTCCGGGCCCGGTTCGCGAACTGCCTGCTGGGCGTATAGAAGTGTGTCGGCCGGCATCAGGCAATCTGAACCCAGCCGAAACCGCGAACTGGCTTACCCAAGCCTTGGTACATCAGCCTGGGCATGGCCACGGCGGGGTCCCGCGCCTGCCCTTCGCCGCAGTCACATCGCAGCGTGGGGATGACAGCCGCTCGACCAGTTCGCCGGGCGGCTGAGCGCCTTGATCAGATCTCGGGACGCATGTGCGGGAACAGGATCACGTCGCGGATCGATGGCGAGTTGGTCAGCAGCATGACCAGACGGTCGATGCCGATACCTTCACCGGCTGTCGGCGGCATGCCGTATTCCAGCGCGCGGACGAAGTCGGCATCGAAATGCATGGCTTCGTCATCACCGGCATCCTTGTCACGAACCTGCGCGTGGAAGCGCTCGGCCTGATCCTCGGCATCGTTCAACTCGGAGTAGGCGTTGGCGATCTCGCGGCCGCCGATGAACAGCTCGAAGCGATCAGTGACGTTCGGATCGTCGTTGCTACGACGCGCCAGCGGCGAGACTTCGAACGGATAACGGGTGATGAAGGTTGGCTGCTCCAGCTTGTGCTCGACCAACTCCTCAAAAATCATCACCTGCAACTTGCCCAGCCCTTCGAAGCCGAGCACCTTGGCGCCGGCCTTCTTGGCGATGGCGCGGGCGGTGTCGAGGTCTTGCAGGTCGGCAGCGCTGATCTCCGGGTTGAACTTGAGGATCGCGTCGAACACGGACAGACGTGCAAAGGGCTCGCCGAAGTGGAACAGCTTGTCGCCGTACGGCACGTCGGTGCTGCCCAGGACCAACTGCGCCAGCTCGCGGAACAGTTCTTCGGTCAGATCCATGTTGTCTTCGTAGTCGGCGTAGGCCTGGTAGAACTCGAGCATGGTGAACTCGGGGTTGTGCCGGGTCGAAACGCCTTCGTTGCGGAAGTTGCGGTTGATCTCGAAGACGCGCTCGAAGCCACCGACCACCAGGCGCTTGAGGTACAGCTCGGGGGCGATGCGCAGGAACATCGGCAGGTCCAGCGCATTGTGGTGGGTCTCGAACGGCTTGGCCGCGGCGCCACCGGGGATGGTCTGCAGCATCGGCGTTTCCACTTCGAGGAAGTCGCGCTCGTTGAGGAATTTGCGGATGTGGCCAATCACCTGCGAACGCACACGGAAGGTGTGGCGGGTTTCCTCGTTGACGATCAGGTCGACGTAGCGCTGGCGATAACGCTGCTCGGTGTCGGTCAGGCCGTGGTGCTTGTCCGGCAGCGGACGCAGCGACTTGGTCAGTAGCCGTACGTCGGTCATCTCGACATACAGGTCGCCCTTACCGGAACGCGCCAGCGTGCCCTCAGCAGCAATGATGTCGCCCAGATCCCAATGCTTGATGGCTTCCAGCGTCTCGGCTGGCAACGTCTTGCGGTTGACATAGACCTGGATACGCCCGGTCATGTCCTGCAACACCATGAAAGCGCCACGGTTAAGCATGATGCGTCCAGCCACCTTCACCGGGATCGCCGCTTCTGCCAGCTCTTCCTTGGTCTTGTCGACGTATTTCAGCTGCAGGTCGTTGCAGTAGCTGTCGCGACGGAAGTCATTGGGGAAAACGTCGCCTTTGGCGCGTTCAGCAGCCAGTTTTTCCTTGCGCTGAAGGATCAGGCTGTTTTCTTCCTCGTGGATGGCGTGCTGGTTCAGCGGTTGTTCGCTCATGGTTTAAAAATGCCTGGATCGAATGAATGAATCCCGGGGAGGGCGTGTTGGCAGGCGTTTCACTTCAGCCCACCGTGACCTGCCCCTGTTTTGGTGGGCGGAAGCCCACCCTACATCTGGACACTTGGAACTCGAGTTGGGTGAGCTGAGCGGCGTTCCGCTTCAGCCCACCCACACTGGCCAAGGTCAGTCGCGTTAAAGCCCTTGCTTGAGACTGGCTTCGAGGTACTGGTCGATGTCGCCGTCCAGCACCTTCTGGCAGTCGCTACGTTCCACGCCGGTACGTAAATCCTTGATGCGCGAGTCGTCGAGCACATAGGAGCGAATCTGATGACCCCAACCGATATCGGACTTGGTGTCTTCCAGCGCCTGGGAGGCCGCGTTGCGCTTCTGCATTTCCTGCTCGTACAACCGGGCCCGCAGCATTTTCATGGCGGTGTCCTTGTTGGCGTGCTGGGAACGCTCGTTCTGGCAGGCCACCACCGTGTTCGTCGGTACGTGGGTAATACGTACCGCCGAGTCGGTGGTGTTGACGTGCTGACCACCGGCACCGGAAGAGCGGTAGGTGTCGATGCGCAGGTCGGCCGGATTGATGTCGATCTCGACCCTGTCGTCGATCTCGGGCGAGACGAACACTGCCGAAAATGACGTGTGGCGGCGGGCGCCAGAGTCGAACGGACTCTTACGCACCAGCCGGTGCACACCAATCTCGGTGCGCAACCAGCCGAAGGCGTATTCGCCCTTGATGTGGACGGTAGCGCCCTTGATGCCGGCGACTTCACCTTCGGACAGCTCGACGATCTCGGCAGTGAAACCGCGCTTGTCGGCCCAGCGCAGGTACATACGCAGGAGAATGTTGGCCCAGTCCTGCGCCTCGGTGCCGCCGGAACCGGCCTGGATATCCAGGTAGCAGTTGTTCGGGTCCATTTCGCCGCTGAACATGCGGCGGAATTCCAGCCCCTCGAGGATGCCGCGCAGACGCTCCAGCTCGGCCGCAACGTCGTCTACGGCGCTCTGGTCGTTTTCTTCGACAGCCATGTCGAGCAGGTCGCGGGAGTCGGCCAGTCCACCTTCGAGATCGTCGATGGTTTCGACGATCTGCGCCAGGGTGGCTCGCTCGCGGCCCAGGTTCTGGGCGTACTCAGGTTTGTTCCAGACGTTCGGGTCTTCGAGTTCGCGGTTTACTTCAACCAGACGATCATGCTTCTGATCGTAGTCAAAGATACCCCCGAATTGACTGGGTGCGGTCGGACAGGTCCTTGATGCTGTTGAGGATCGGGTTGATTTCCATAGGTCGGCAGCTCTCAATCGGACGTTGCGAAAAGCCGGCGATTATAGCGCAGCTGACCGTGACTGACAGCCCACGCGGGACCGTCGGCGCGGCGAATGTCAAGCAGATTGACCAGGGCTCGTTGGAAAGGCGGCGTGCTCGCCGCCCCGTTTGAGGTCAGGCGGAAACGCCGCGCACCTGGCTTTCCAGTTCAGCCTTCAACTGCGGATCGAGCTTCAGCTGGCGAGCCAGCTCATCCAGGTAGGCGCGCTCCATGAACTGCTCCTCGTCGACCATCAAGACACTGGCGAGGTACATCTCCGAAGCCATTTCAGGTGTAGTGGCAGCCGCGGCCACATCTACTGGATCGAGCGGCTTGTTCAGCTCCGCCTCAAGCCAATGCTGCAATTCAGGATCGTCGGTGAGCTGGGCCAGCTCGGCCTCGATCATCTTGCGTTCCTGATCGTCGACATGACCGTCGGCTTTAGCCGCAGCGACCAGCGCCTTGAGGATGCCACGACTGTGCTCTTCAACCTGGTCTGGCGGAAGCCGGTCGACCGTCTTCGGCTCAGTGTGCGGTGCGCTCGCAGCTGCTGCGGTTCCCTGTTGAGCCTGCTGCGCCTGCCAGTTGCCATAGGCTTTGTAGGCCAGCATGCCGAGTGCGGCCAGACCACCATAGGTGACAGCCTTGCCACCCATGCGACGTCCGCTTCGGCTTCCCAGCAACATGCCGAGCGCGCCGGTCGCCAGCGCACCCTTTCCACGCCCGCCAGCGCCTCCAAGCAGGCTACCCAGAGGCCCTCCTGCGCCGGAGAGCATGTCGCCGAGCGAGCCGCCGCTGGTGCTGTTGGTATTACCGGGGCGCGTAACCGAGCCCTGCTGCTTCTGCAGAAGATCCTGCCCGGATTTGAGCAGTTGATCGAGCAAACCGGAGGTTTTCATGAAAATACCTATATACGAAGTGATGGATTAATCAAGCGAATCGGGAACCTGTCGGATCGGCGTATTGCGGTGGGCCGCACGCACATACTGGGCAGGCCAGGGCACCGAGCTGTCACGAAGATCTTCGGCGGCATGTAGCGGCCAGTACGGATCACGCAACAGCTCACGGGCCAGCAGGATCAGGTCGGCCTGGCCGGTACGCAGAATGTGTTCAGCCTGAACCGCCTCGGTGATCATGCCGACGGTGCCGGTGGCGATACCCGCCTCGCGGCGGACCTGTTCGGCGAACTGGGTCTGGTAGCCCGGCCCAACAGGGATCTCCGCGTTGACCGCGGTGCCGCCCGACGAGACGTCGATCATGTCGACGCCGAGCGTCTTTAGCCGGCGCGCCAGTTCCACGGTTTCTTCCGAGTTCCATCCGTCCTGGACCCAGTCGGTTGCGGACAGGCGAACGAACAGCGGCAACTCTTCCGGCCATACCGCCCGTACCGCCTCGGTCACCTCCAAAAGCAGCCGGATGCGGTTTTCAAACGAGCCGCCATAGGCATCCTGGCGCTGGTTGGACAGCGGTGAAAGGAACTGATGCAGCAAGTAGCCGTGGGCGGCGTGTATTTCGGCAATCTTGAAGCCAGCCGCGAGTGATCGCTCGGCAGCGCGAATAAACGCCTGAATGACATCCTGAATCCCCGCCTCGTCGAGTGCGGTTGGAACCGCATGTTCCGGGTCGAATGCAATGGTCGACGGACCTACCGGCGTCCAGCCTCCGGCAGCGATGGGGACGCTGCCATGCCGCCCAAGCCAGGGCTGCCAGGTGCTGGCCTTGCGGCCGGCATGAGCCAGCTGAATCCCAGCGACGGAGCCCTGAGCCTCGATGAAGCGTGTGATTCGCCGAAGCGGCTCGATATGGTCGTCAGACCATATCCCCAGATCCTCAGGCGAAATCCGTCCATTGGCCGAAACAGCGGTCGCCTCGATGATCACCAGCCCTGCCCCGCCCACTGCGCGGCTACCCAGGTGCACCAGATGCCAATCGTTGGCCATACCGGCCTTGGCCGAGTACTGGCACATGGGCGATACGGCAATGCGATTGGGCAGGGTCAGCTGGCGCAAGGTGAGCGGCTGGAAGAGCTGGGTCATGGAAACCTCGACTGCAGGGGATGCGTTTTTTTGGACATCCTTCAGTACAGACTGTTTCGGTGACTTTGCTCGGCCCGGATGGTGTTTACCGAGAATTCGGTGACCGGGTGTTGCACACCGGCGTGAGCCAACATTGATCGACCGCCGACATGACCTTCTGCGTACAAGGAGCGTTCACGCGAATCGCGGGTCGCTACCAACTCAGGCTGTTCGAAGTGTTGGAAGCTTGGGGGATGGCAAACCACTCGCCATCCCCAGCATCTGCAGTTATGCCGCCTCTACCTCCACCGGTACGCCATTGAGTGCTGCGTTTCCCGACAAGGCATCGAGCTGGCGCTCGTCGGTGAGGTCGTTGGCACTGGCACCCGGCTGGCGATTGGCAATCTCCAGCTGCGCACCGGGACGACCATGGCCCCAGCCATGCGGCAGGCTGACCACACCGGGCATCATCTCGTCGCTGACAGCCACTTCAACTTCGATCATGCCGACCCGCGAGCGTACCCGCACGCGCTGACCGTCAAGCAGCCCCAGCCGGCTCAGATCAGCCGGATTCATCAGCAGCTGATGTCGCGGCTTGCCCTTCACCAACCGGTGGTAGTTGTGCATCCAGGAGTTATTGCTGCGCACATGGCGGCGGCCTATCAGTACCAGCTGATCGGCCGGCGCCGCGATCGACGCCGCAAAACGCTGCAGGTCACTGAGGAACAGCGGGGGCGCCGCCTGAACGCGCCGGCCTTCGGTTTTCAGCCGCCCGGCCAGATTGGGCTTCAGCGGACCGAGATCAAGCCCGTGCGGATAGTCGCGCAGCCGGGAAAGACTCAAGTCCAGTTCGCTTTTCTCGCCATAAGGGCCGGCACGCAGGCCACGATCGATCATCTGTTCTGGCGCGACGGTGGGCTTGAGATCGCCGCCGGTGCGCGCCGCGAACGCCTTGGCTAGGCCGATGAAGATTTCCCAGTCATGCAGCGCACCCGCCGGCTTGCTGAGTACCGGCTCGTTGAAGCGGGTAACGTTGCGCACCGCAAACGTGTTGAAGGTGGTGTCGTAATGATCATGCTCCAACGGCGCCGTCGGCGGCAGGATCAGATCAGCGTAGCGGGTCGTTTCATTGATATAAAAATCCACGCTGAGCATGAATTCCAGGCCGTCGAGCGCCTGTTCCAGCTTGCGCCCGTTGGGTGTGGAAAGCACCGGATTGCCGGCTACCGTCACCAGCGCGCGAATCTGCCCGTCCCCTTCGGTAAGCATCTCCTCGGCCAGCGCTGAAACCGGTAGCTCGCCGCCGTATTCCGGCAGTCCTGAAACCCGGCTCTGCCAGCGGTTGAAGTGTCCGCCGGAGGTGTTTGCCACGAGATCCACCGCCGGCTCCGTGCACAGCGCGCCCCCGACCCGATCCAGGTTGCCAGTGACCAGGTTGATCGACTGCACCAGCCACTGGCATAGCGTGCCGAACGCCTGGGTCGAAACGCCCATCCGGCCGTAGCAGACCGCTTTGTCCGCCGCAGCGAAATCCCGCGCCAGTTGCCGAATCTGCACAGCCGGCACGCCGCAGCGTGGCCCCATTGCTTCAGCGGTGAAAGGTTTCACCGCCGCTCGGAGTTCATCCAGGTCAGCCACGGGAAGATGGCGGGCACGTGTCAGGTCTTCGTCAAAAAGCGTATTGAGCAAGCCGAAAAGCAGCGCCGCGTCTTCGCCTGGGCGGACGAACAGATGCTGATCGGCAATGGCAGCGGTTTCGCTGCGACGCGGGTCGACCACCACCAGCTTGCCGCCGCGTGCCTGCAATGCCTTCAGCCGTTTTTCCACATCCGGGACGGTCATGATGCTGCCATTCGATGCCAGCGGATTACCGCCCAGTATCAGCATGAAATCGGTGTGATCGATGTCTGGAATCGGGATCAACAGACCGTGGCCGTACATCATCAGACTGGTCAGGTGATGCGGCAGCTGATCGACCGAGGTGGCTGAAAAGCGATTGCGGGTTTTCAGCTGGCCCAGAAAATAGTTGCTGTGGGTCATCAACCCGTAATTGTGCACGCTGGGGTTGCCCTGATAGACCGCCAGCGCATTATTGCCGTGACGCTCGCGAATCTCGGCGAACCGGTCTGCCACCAACGCGAAGGCTTCGTCCCACTCAATCGCCTGCCACTCGTTGCCTACCCGGCGCATCGGGTGGCGCAGGCGATCCGGATCGTTCTGGATGTCTTGCAACGCGACGGCCTTGGGGCAGATGTGACCACGACTGAAACTGTCCTGAGGGTCGCCCTTGATCGATACGATCTGCTCATCACGGGTTTCGATGGTCAGGCCGCAAATGGCCTCGCACAGGTGACAGGCACGGTGGTGCTGGGTCGTTTCGCTCATCGCGGGCTCCAGAGATTGTTCTTGTAATCAGAGCACTCTAGGCCGGAGCCGGGCCTGCGCCAATCATGCACGCCCAGGCAAATAGCGCGCGATTCAGATAACCGATCTTGCTCAGGCCAGTCAGCGGAAGGCATGGGGACCTGAAGCCCCAGTGGTCTGCAAACCGACACCACTTGCAGCAGCGAATCGCGCGAGTCTCTTGAGCCTCATATCGCGCAGGGTGCAGGCCGAGCGGTCATCGCGCAGCGATATGCGCCACCAGCAACTGCACGCTTTCACGCCCGCGGAATTCGTTGACGTCCAGCTTGTACGCCAGATCGGCCCAGCGCACCGTGGGGTTTGGCCAAAGTTCGCGATCAATGTTGAACGCGATTCCATCGAGAGTCAGCGAGCCGCATTCGCTCTTGAGCACCATCTTCAAGTGCTTCTCGCCGACCAGCCGCTGCTGCACCAGCTGGAAAACGCCGTGAAACACTGGTTCGGGGAAGTGCTGCCCCCATGGCCCGGCGTTGCGCAGCGCCTTGGCCAGCTCTAGATGGAATTCCTCGACACTCAATTGGCCATCGGTCAGCAGACGCCCGGTGAGGTCGTCCTCACAGAGTTGACGACGCACCTCGGCATCGAATGCCGCGGCGAAGGCACCGAAATTAGCCTCAGGCAGCGACAGGCCAGCTGCCATCGCATGCCCGCCAAACTTGCTGATCAAACCCGGATGGCGCGCCGCAACCGCATCCAGCGCATCGCGGATATGAAACCCCGGCACTGACCGCGCCGAGCCCTTGAGCACGCCTGCCCCAGCATCGGCGAAGGCGATGGTCGGACGGTGATACCGCTCCTTGAGACGTGAGGCGAGGATGCCGATTACGCCCTGGTGCCAGTCCGGCTCGAACAAGCACAGGCCGAACGGCATGTCTTCAAGCGGCAGGTCTTTCAGCTGGGCCAGCGCCTCGCGCTGCATGCCCTGCTCAATGCCCTTGCGGTCCTGGTTGAGCTGGTCGAGCTGAACGGCCATGTCGCGCGCAAGCGCTTCGTCTTCACAGAGCAGACACTCGATGCCTAAGGCCATATCGTCGAGGCGACCTGCCGCGTTCAAGCGCGGGCCCAGAATGAAGCCAAGATCGGTCGAGGTAATGCGGCTGTGATCGCGCCCGGCAACCTCCAGAATTGCCCTCAACCCCGGCCGTGCACGACCGGCACGGATTCGGGCCAAACCTTGATGCACGAGGATGCGGTTGTTTGCATCCAGCGGCACCACGTCAGCGACGCTGCCCAGCGCCACCAGATCCAGCAGCTTGGCCAGGTTCGGTTCCGCCCAACCATTGCGGCTGAACCAGCCCCTGTCGCGCAATTCCGCACGCAAGGCCAGCAGCACGTAGAAAATCACCCCGACGCCGGCAATGCACTTGCTTGGAAAGGCGCATTCAGGCTGGTTGGGGTTGACGATGGCATCTGCCGTTGGCAACTCGGGACCAGGCAGGTGATGGTCGGTCACCAATACCTTGAGGCCTGCCGCCTTGGCTGCCGCTACGCCGTCGACGCTGGAAATGCCGTTATCCACCGTCACCAGCAGATCAGGCCGACGCTCAAGCGCCACGGCAACGATCTCTGGCGTCAGACCGTAGCCGTACTCGAAGCGATTGGGCACCAGATAATCCACGTGCGCAGCACCCAGCTGACGCAGGCCCAGCACACCCACGGTACTGGCGGTTGCGCCGTCGGCGTCAAAGTCACCCACGAACAGAATGCGCTGACGAGTTTCGATTGCTTCGACCAGCAGCGCCACAGCGGCGTCGATGCCCTTGAGTTCAGCGTAGGGAATCAAGCGCGCCAAGCCTTTGTCCAGCTCGCTAATCGACTGCACGCCACGGGCGGCGTAGAGACGCGTCAACAGCGGCGGCAAGTCGCCCAGGTCGGGAAGCTGCTCAGGAAGGGGGCGAGGTTCGATACGCATCTGTTGATTATCCGGTGCAGCGTGAAGTGGGTGACAGTCATAGCGGAGGGCGCAGGCTGGCCATAGCGGCGGACATGGAAGACGCTACCGCGCAGAGGCGGCTCTTGAGTCCGATGGGCAGGCAGACGCGGCAGAAGTACCGACGCAGCAGGCGCCGCTTGAGCTGGCCGCAAGCATACAGCAATGAATTATTGCCGGGCTGCCCGCCGACGGTGTGTCCTATGATCAGGCATCGCGCATCAATGCTATATCATCGTGACAACCGCGCAAGGCCGATACGAAACCCGCCATTACCCCGGAGACCGGCATGAAGCGCCTGCTACTTAATTGCGACATTGGCGAGAGTTTCGGAGCCTGGACAATGGGTCTGGACGCCGAAGTCATGCCTTTCATCGATTGTGCAAACGTAGCTTGTGGATTTCACGCGTCGGACCCGCAGATCATGCGCCGCACAGTGGCCCTGGCCACAGAGCATCAGGTCATGATCGGTGCGCACCCGGCCTACCCTGACCTGGCCGGCTTCGGGCGCCGCTCCATGGCTTGCAGCCCAGACGAAGTGGAGAACATGCTGCTCTATCAGATCGGCGCGCTGGAAGGCATCTGCCGCGCGGAGGGCGCCCAGGTCAGCTATGTCAAACCCCACGGTGCTCTCTACAACGACATGATGCGCAAGCCCGAACTGCTTCGCGCGGTCATGAAAGCCGTCATCGCCTACTCGCCAACGCTGCCCTTGATGCTGATGTCGACCCGCGACAACAGCGCCGCCCAGACGCTGGCTGACGAGCTTGGCGTGACCCTGTGGTTCGAGGTGTTTGCTGACCGCGCCTATGATCCGAACGGCAGGCTGGTCTCCCGCGATCAGCCCGGCGCCGTACATCACGACACCGAGACGGTCGCCGCCCAGGCTCTGAGCCTGGCCATGGGCAAAGCGCTCGTCACCAGCGACGGCAGCCCGCTGAGGCTGCTTGCCGACACCCTCTGCGTACACGGAGACAATGCCGGCTCTGTTGCGGCAGTCCAGCGGATACGCCTGGCACTCGAGAACCTGGCGGGATGAAGCCACGGATAGAGGTCGTCGGCATCGACTGTCTGATGCTGCGCCTGTTCGACGAGATCGACGAAGCCCACATGCCCTGGTTGCTCGCGGCAACCGGACGGCTGCGCGATGCCTTCGGTGGCGCGTTGCTAGATCTGGTGCCCTCCTACACCACCTTGCTGGTGCACTACGACCTGGGCCAGCTCGACGACGATCAGGCGCGTCAGCGAGTGGCTGAAGCGCTGCACAACCTGCAGCCAGACGCCTGTGGACAGACGCGTGAATTGAACATTCCAGTGTGGTACGACCCAAGCGTCGGCCCCGAACTGGAGGCATTGGGCCAACGCAGCGGGCTCGGCATGGCAGGCGTGATCGAACGGCACAGCGCCCGCACCTACCAGGTTTTCGCGCTGGGATTTGCACCGGGCTTCGCCTTCATGGGGCTGGTCGACGAATGCCTCGCCAGCCCGCGCCTGCAAACGCCGCGTAAGCGAGTCCCGGGCGGCAGCCTGGGTATCGCTGATCGGCAGACGGCCATCTATCCGATGGTTTCTCCCGGCGGCTGGAACCTTGTCGGACGCAGCCCGACCCGCCTGTTTGATCGTGAGCTGGATGGCTACAGCATCTGGCAACCCGGTGACAGGGTCCGTTTTCAGCCCATCGATCACGCCGAATTCGTCAGGCTAGGCGGAGACGACACGCCTTACGAGGCGACGTCATGACCCTGCTGATCGAGCGCAGCGGCGCCTTGGCCAGCCTGCAGGACGGCGGTCGATTCGGCGTCCGTCATCTTGGTGTGACCCAGGGCGGTGCTGCCGATTGGGTATCGCAATCCTGGGCCAACTGGCTGCTGGGTAATCCACTTCATGCCGCCACGGTGGAAATCACGCTCGGCAATCTGACTCTGCTCGCCGAGACAGATGGCTGCCTGGCTCTGTGTGGCGCCGACCTCGCAGCGACACTGGAAGAACAACCCATCGCGCCGGGACGCAGTTTCACCATCCGCAAAGGACAGCGTCTGCGCTTCGGCACACCGCAAGTGGGAGTGCGGGCCTATCTCGCCGCGCCGGGCGGATTCGCGGCGCCGCAAGTCCTGGGCAGCTGCGCTACGGTGCGCCGAGACGGACTCGGCGGCCTGCACGGCGATGGCCAGCCCCTGACCGAGGGTGATCGGCTGATTTACAGTGGCGCCCCTGCTAGCGCACGCGAATTGGGCTCTGAACAGAACCCTCCACTGTTTACCGATACGCCACTAGAGGTCGTGCTGGGCGCGCAGATCGGAGATTTCAGCGGCCAGAGCCTGTTCGACGTGTTCAACCGCCCTTGGACGGTCGACCAGCGTGCAGACCGTATGGGCATCCGCCTGCTGGGGCCAGTGCTGCGCAGTTCGCGGCAGTCGATGATTTCCGAAGGCGTGCCGCTGGGTGCTATCCAAGTGCCGCCGGATGGCCAGCCCATCGTGCTGCTCAATGACCGGCAAACCATTGGCGGCTATCCGAGGCTGGGCGCACTGACGCCACTTGCGGTGGCGCGCCTGTCGCAGTGCCTGCCAGGCACCGAGGTCCATTTGAAACCGAAAGCCCTGCAGGCTGCGCAACGCGAGCAATGCCTGTTACTCGCCCAGTGGCAATGAGGGTGTCAGCGGCGCAATACACAGACGGCTTGTCTGCCTGAGGGCGCGCGAATCCGATTCTGGCGATCCTGATTCAGGCATGGGAGCCAATACAGTCGGCGAACGCCTCAGCCGCGCTCCCCAATCAGCCACTCAAGCGGCACTTCATGCTGGCCGCGCTCATCGGTGATGAACAATGAACCCTCGCTGACCATCACGCTCCAGCTGATCGCCCTGGGTAAATCGCGCGCCACTGACTCCAGTGCCTCCTGCCCCACGGCCACAACGTTGATCTTTTTCAGGCTGCGCACGCTGTCGAGCACCTTCGTCTGCCACACCCGCAGATTCCCGTAAGCGACCAAGCTGAAGCGTTCCGCACGACGCGAGCACCAGGTGATCCGCTCAGCATCCGGCTGGCCGACTTCGATCCAGTGCAGCACGCGATCATCGAGGCTCTTCTCCCACAACGCGGGTTCATCGACATCCGACAGCCCCCGACCGAAGGCGAGCTTTTCGTCATACCAGAGCACGTAGGCGATCAGCCGTGCGACCAGGCGCTCCTCTGTCTCAGAGGGATGCCGAGCAACGGTAAAGCGCAGATCCTGATAAACGTGGCGATCAAGATCGGTGAGATTGATCTCGACCTTATACGGTGTGGCTTGCAGGGCCATGACAGCTCCGGACGGGAAAAAGGAGACGCAGTTTAGCGTATCGGCACAATTTCAGAGGCGCTCGTAGCACGCCTTTCAATGCCATAACGAGCATGAAAAAAATCCGACGAACGTTCTTTGACAATCGTTCTCATTATATTTAGCATCCACCACATTCGCAGACCCAACGGGTAGTTCATATGTACGTGTGTCTTTGCCAGGGCGTTACCGACGGCCAGATCCGTGAAGCCATCTATGAAGGTTGCTGCAGCTATCGTGAAGTGCGAGATGCCACCGGCGTTGCCACCCAATGCGGTAAATGCGCCTGCGTCGCCAAACAGGTTGTGCGCGAAACCCTGAGCGATATACAGAACGCCAGCGCCTCCCTTGCTTACCCAGCGGGATTCTCACCCGCCTGAATCCACATCGATTTACCCGAGCCGGGCACATGCCCGGCTTTTTTCTGCCCGCGAATCAAGGCCTTGGCCGCCGGTCGCGGAACAGACTTATTCTTATTTCGCTTTACCCTTTATCATTCAAGGACTTAGGTTTGACAGCACCCAGGTTCGTGGCCAGACTGCGCTTATTAACGAACCCGATTCGACGCAGGGCACCGACATGAAAGGCGACAAGCTGGTCATTCAGCATCTGAACAAGATTCTTGGCAACGAACTGGTCGCAATCAACCAGTACTTCCTGCATGCACGCATGTACGAAGATTGGGGCCTCGGCAAGCTCGGCAAGCATGAGTACAAAGAATCCATCGACGAGATGAAGCATGCCGACAAGCTGATCAAGCGCATCCTCTTTCTCGAAGGCCTGCCCAATCTGCAGGATCTGGGAAAGCTGCTGATCGGTGAAAACACCCGCGAGATGCTCGACTGCGACCTCAAGCTCGAGCAAGGCGGCATACAGGATCTAAAGGTTGCCATCGCCTATTGTGAAAGCGTCGGCGATTACGGCACCCGCGAGCTGCTTGAAGACATTCTTGAATCCGAGGAAGAACACATCGACTGGCTGGAGACTCAACTGAGCCTGATCGGCAAGGTTGGCATGGAGAACTACCTCCAGTCGCAGATGGACGAGTAAACCGTCGCTTTTCAACGAAAACGGGAGCCTAGGCTCCCGTTTTCGTTATTGCCTGACGCAACTGAACGTCACATCACGCTGAAATATCGAAGCCTGCCTAAACGTAGGCATAAAAAAACCCGCTCTCATTAGCGGGTATTTTTTCGGAGTAGCTATCAAGCGCCAGCTTTTTCAACGGCTTGCTTGATCAGCGGTTGCAACTCGCCCTTTTCGAACATCTCAAGAATGATGTCGCTGCCACCGACCAACTCGCCATCCACCCACAACTGGGGAAAGGTCGGCCAGTTGGCATATTTCGGTAGATTGGTACGAATTTCAGGATTTTGCAGGATGTCGACGTAGGCGAACTTCTCACCACAGCCCATCACAGCCTGGGTCGCACGGGCGGAAAAGCCGCACTGCGGTGCATTGGGCGAGCCTTTCATGTAAAGCAGCACCGGGTTCTTTTCGATCTGCTCTTTGATGGTTTCGATAATATCCATGGGGCACCTCGGCTAGTCTCGGTTGCCGCGCATTGTACAGAACAGCAGCCTAAAAGCCGAGTCACGGGCTCGGCTTTTATTAACGCTCGTGCAGCACAGCTTCCCTGAAGCGCACGATTCTGGCGCGCTGAGGCCGATTTGCGCCGGCTGAGGCTTTCTGGATAAGATCGCGCCTTTCCCGTTTCGTCGCCATCTATGCGACCCCTGTCGTAGGCCCTTCTATTTCGTCGAAATCTCCGGCCTCGACTGCGGCAATGAAAGGTAGTTGATATGAGCGCAAGGCACTTTCTCTCACTGATGGATTGCACGCCCCAGGAGCTGTTAGGCCTGGTCCGTCGCGGCATCGAGCTGAAGGATCTGCGCGAGCGCGGCATTCTGTTCGAGCCGCTGAAAAACCGCGTTCTGGGCATGATTTTCGAAAAAGCCTCGACCCGCACGAGACTGTCTTTCGAAGCAGGAATGATTCAGCTCGGTGGCCAAGCCGTATTCCTTTCACCGCGCGACACGCAGCTGGGTCGCGGCGAACCGATCAGCGACTCCGCCATCGTCATGTCGAGCATGCTCGACGCCATCATGATCCGCACCTTCGCTCATTCAACGCTGACCGAGTTTGCGGCGAACTCTTCGGTACCGGTAATTAACGGCCTGTCGGATGATCTGCACCCTTGCCAATTGATGGCCGACATGCAGACGTTTCATGAGTTGCGCGGCAGTATCGCGGGCAAGACCGCAGCGTGGATCGGCGACGGCAATAACATGTGCAACTCCTATATGGAGGCGGCGCTTCAGTTCGATTTCCAGCTGCGTATCGCTTGCCCTGAGGGCTACGAGCCCGACAGCGAGCTGCTTGCGCAGGCCGGTGACCGGGTGCAGATATTCCGCGACCCACGCGAAGCAGTAGCGGGCGCGCACCTGGTCAGCACCGACGTTTGGGCCTCCATGGGCCAGGAAGATGAAGTCGCCGCACGCATGGCCACCTTCCGGCCGTATCAGGTCGACCGGGCCTTGCTCGACGCGGCCGCTGAAGACGTTCTGTTCATGCATTGCCTGCCGGCACATCGCGGCGAAGAAATCAGCCACGATGTGCTCGACGACAAGCGTGCAGTCGCCTGGCAACAGGCCGAAAACCGTCTGCATGTGCAGAAAGCCCTGCTTGAGTTTCTGGTCGAGCCGGCTTACCACCACGCATGAGCCATGAGCCGCTGCTCCACCTGCGCGACCTCGCCTGCGGTTATGGCGAACAGAGCATTGTGCAGAACCTCAATCTGCATCTGAATCGCGGTGATATCGGGTGCCTTCTCGGGCCATCCGGTTGCGGTAAGACCACTACGTTACGGGCTATCGCCGGATTCGAGCACGTCAACGATGGTGAGATCCAACTGGGCAGCGAAGTGCTTTCGCGGCGAGGTTTCACCCTGGCACCCGAGAAGCGCCGGGTCGGCATGGTGTTCCAGGACTATGCCCTTTTCCCGCATCTGACGGTGACCGAAAATATCGCCTTCGGGATTCGCAAGCATCCGCAATCGCAACGCATCGTGCGCGAAATGCTCGATCTGGTGCATCTCTCCCCGCTCGGCAAGCGTTACCCACACGAGCTCTCCGGCGGCCAGCAGCAACGCGTTGCGCTCGCCCGAGCACTTGCACCCGAGCCGGAACTGCTCCTGCTAGACGAACCGTTCTCCAACCTCGACGGCGACCTGCGCCGACGCTTGAGCCATGAAGTCCGCGAGATTCTGAAGGCGCGTGGTACCAGCGCGATCCTCGTCACCCACGATCAGGAAGAAGCCTTCGCGGTCAGTGACCAGGTCGGCGTATTCAACGATGGTCGGCTGGAACAGTGGGACACCCCATTCAACCTCTACCATGAGCCGCTTACACCTTTCGTGGCGAGCTTCATCGGCCAGGGCTACTTCATTCGTGGCCAGCTGATCGACCCGGAGACGGTGCAGACCGAACTGGGCGTCATTCGCGGCAACCGCGCCTACACCATGCCGGCTGGCAGCTCAGTGGACGTTCTGCTGCGTCCGGATGACATCGTCTACTCACCGGAGAGCAGGCTCAAGGCGCTCATTGTTGGCAAGACTTTCCTTGGTGCCTCGACTTTGTATCGATTGCAGTTGCCCACCGGCAATCAACTCGAGGGAATATTTCCCAGCCACGCGGACTACCCGACCGGCCAGGAAGTGGGCATTGGCATCGCCGCCGACCATCTGGTGGTGTTCCCGGCGCAGGGCAGCGTGGCCGCCTATGAAAAACTGCCAGAAGCGGGCGTGCGGCGTTACAGCAGTAACGTTTGAGCTCAGTCGCCGCGTTACTCTTCCGTCCGGATCTCCATCGCCTCGCCGCCGCGTGATTTGAGGCGTCGCGCCCTGAAGAACTCAGTCAGTATCTCGCTGCAACGCTCCGCAGCGACGCCACCTTCGATCAACACCCGATGATTAAGAAAATCCTGGGAAAAAAACTGGCCCCGACTGACTGCAACCCCCGCCTTAGGCTCAGTTGCGCCGTATACCACTCGCTGCACGCGTGAATGGACGATCAAACCCGCGCACATACTGCAGGGTTCGAGCGTCACGTACAGCGTGCTCTCCGGTAAGCGATAGTTCTCCAGCTTCGAGGCCGCGTCGCGGATAGCGACCATCTCAGCGTGGGCGCTCGGGTCGTGGCTCGAGATCGGGCAATTGAAACCCCGGCCAATTATCTGGCTGTTGTGTACCACCACCGCACCGACCGGGACTTCCCCGAGTCTTGCCCCTTCGGCGGCAAGGGCCAACGCCTCGCGCATGAATTCATCATCACGGGAACGGTCGATGATCATAGGTCTTTTCATATATTCCGTCCGGCTACTACTGCCCTCAAACCACTTCAATCGCCGCCATCAATCCAGTTTCCATGTGATCGATGACGTGGCAGTGGAACATCCACACCCCAGGATTATCCGCCACCAGCGCGATTCTTGCCGTCTCGTTCTTGCCGAGCAGATAGGTATCGGTATACCAGGGATCGATGCGCTTTCGGTTGGACGAAATGACCTTGAATGTCAGCCCGTGCAGATGGATTGGATGCTGATACTGACTGAGGTTGCGCAGCTCGAATATGTAATGACCGTCTTTTTTCAATGTAGCAATCGGGCGGTCCGCACAGGTCTTATCGTTGATGTCCCAGGCCTGGCCGTTGATCTGCCAGAAAGTGAAGGCATCGCCCTGCCCGGCATCACTGGACAGGGTGCCAGCCCATTCGAAATTAAAACGCAGGGTTTCCGCTCGCTGCAGGTCCGGCTCTGCAACCGGATTGGCCGGCAGCGGTGCAGGCCAAGCGCTTTCGGCCTCGGCGGTAGTCACGGAGGCGAGCGTCGCCAGCCGCAGCGGGCCATTACGCAAGGACAGCGTTTCCCCGGCAGGCGGGACTTTCACCGCCAGATCAATACGCATGCCTGGGCCGAGCCAATAGGCTTTACCTAACGGGCGCGGAGCGACCGGGTTGCCGTCGATCGCGTAAATACGCGCGTCGCCACCTGGTAGGTTCACTCGATAGGTCACGGTGTTGGTGAGATTGATGAGGCGCAAGCGCACTACTTGGCCTGCCGGCAACTCAAGGGTCGGCGCGTGCTCCCCGTTGACGGTCGACAGCACACCAGGCGTCCCTCCCCGCGCGGCCTCACGGGGCACGCTGAAATCGGTGAATGCGCCTTGCTTGTCGATATGCCAGTTTTTCAGGCTCACCGTTCGCTCATGACGAAAGCCGCTCGGCTCCCGTTCTTCGACAATCAAGGGCCCCACCAGCCCACGCCCCAACTGCTCGGCGCTCGAAGTGTGCGGGTGATACCAGAAACTCCCCGCATCCGGGACCTGAAAGAGGTAGTCGAACGACTCCCCGGGCAAGACGGGCAATTGCGAAACATACGGCACCCCGTCCATGTTCAGCGGCAGGCGGATGCCGTGCCAATGAATCGTAGTGGGCTCCGGTAGGTGATTGGTAAAGCGTACTCGCAGCCATTCGCCCTGCCTGGCGCGCAGCTCCAAGCCTGGCGCTTGTCCGCCGTAGCACCATGCTGGGGTCTTGGTGCCTGCGATAAGCTCGATATCGGCTG
>TARA_R100000541_G_scaffold301_22_pt1 | contig 57626 bp, 53 predicted proteins | sample TARA_R100000541 | Tara Oceans TARA_R100000541 (sample SAMEA2621416) | marine metagenome | biome: marine biome (ENVO:00000447); feature: surface water layer (ENVO:00002042); material: "saline water (ENVO:00002010), including plankton (ENVO:xxxxxxxx)" | depth 5 m | reverse complement strand
TTTTTTTTTGCCTGGCATTTTTGTTGGGGCGGTGCGCGAACCACTGCATGGGTAGACGGCCTAACAGCCATAACCTATTCAGAGGAGCAAACCATGAAAGGCAACGAACGTAATCAACCGGCCCAGCCTGGGCGGGATGAAGAAGATCCGGTTAAACGTAATCCCGATGAGGCTGATGACGATCAGCTGGATGAGGCCCTCGAAGAGACTTTCCCTGCGAGTGACCCTATATCTCCGTAACAGCTGGCCGGCGCCCTTCCGTTAGCCTGTAAGCAGCCTATGGCGCAAGGCCGGAAGTACCTGCTCTCGCAGTAAGGGCGCTAGGTGTTCCTGGCGCTCTGCATTTAGATCCAGCCATTTCAGCGCGTCTATTTCCGCCTGTGGCGTTACCGCGCTTTCCAGGCGGGTGAAGTAGACGTCAGCTTCCACCCAATGATCCGGCTCGTTGGCTGCCCTTGACTGGAAATGGCCGAGTGAGTCTAGCAACGACGGGTCTATCCGCAGGCCCAGTTCTTCGAGCAACTCCCTCTCAACTGCTTGCTGAGGCGTTTCGCCTGCTTCGATTTTGCCACCTGGCAACATGAACGCTTGGGTGCCGCGCTTGCGGACAGTCAGGACGCGTCCCGCTTCATCAAGCAGGCAGGCTGTGGCGATTCTGAGAGTGGTGAAAGTCATCGGGTGCTCTCGTTTTCGTGACATAACGCCACGAGGTTTTTGTGTCGGTTGTACCTCTGCAAGCGGGAGGCGAGCGCCTCTGGCAATACAGTGGCCTCAGCGAAGCCCAGTGGTTCATAGAAAGGTACCGTCCTCGGTTCGCAAAACAGCCACACAGGCCCATCGCAGCCAGCCAGTGCCTGCGCAACCAGACGCCTTCCCAGCCCCTGGCTGCGGTGGTTCGGAGTGACCAGCAAGCCGGTAAGCCATTGCCCGTGGACTATGTCTGAAAGGCATAGGCCGGCAAGAATGTCCGAGTGTTCGGCGACCCAATAGCAGGCGCCAGCCGGCGCTCGCATATGGCTGCGATGGGCTCGGTAAAACTTGTTGAGTAAGGCTCGGCATTCACCAGGCAGCTGACGCAGCTGAACGGCTTCCATTAACAGTTCTCCATCTGTGCTGGCGGATATTAACCGATGTTTGTCTCGTCAACGGGCCAGCGGAGTTGGGCACCAATAGCATCGTTTTGGGTGCGGGGTTCTAGGCCAACAGGCGGGTCGCGGCTCTAAAGCGGCGATCAAGTGGACAGCTTGTTGTTCTCTGCCTGCCTGTGCGAAGGAAGCAGGGCAGGCACGGCCGACTATGCCAAGTGAAGTCGTTCGATCCAGACCTATCTGACTCGTCCCGCTGCTATCTAGCGCAACTGGCAAAGCGCTTCACCAAAGCTGTGCTGTTGGGGGCAAGAATAAACATGTGATTGGAGCTCTTTGCTATGGCGGCCGTATTGGCCGTAACGCCGTAACGCCGTTTCGCTAGTTTGCCGTTTCGTTTGTTTAATACTTAAAAATAGTGTTTATCTGGCTGGTTCGTTAATTAAAAAAATCATCAAATTCAACGATTTACGATGTATACCTAAAATAAAATGAACAGTCTCGGCGCGTTCCTGTCATTAACAGTGCGCATCAAATAAGTTGCGTATTCCGCCATAGTTAGCAACAACAAGAGGTGTTGTCATGAACAGACTTTTCAAAACTACCCTCCTGGTCGCCGCCATGCTTCCCGCTATTGCAGTTGCCGCTCCAGTGGCAGGTGATCGCGAAGTAACCTTGGGTGGTGCGGGCAGCAGCGATAAGGACTTCGACGATACAGTGTTCTCCCTACAGGGTAGTTGGGGTACTTACCTGGACGAGTCCTCCATGTGGGGCGTTCGGCAAACCGTGAATGCTCGGGATTCAGAAGGGGAAAGCGTGCAGTTCGACGGTTCCACCCGTGTGTTCTACGACTATCACTTCGGTAGCGGCAACACCCGTCCCTTCATCGGGGTGAGTGTGGGCGGGATTTACGGCGAGGAGGTTGATGAGACCTTCATGGGCGGTCCGGAAGTCGGTATCAAATACTGGGTACAGGACAAGACGTTCATCACTGCTATGGCCGAATATCAATTCCTCTTCAAAAGTGGAAGCGATGCGCGGGATCGTTACGATGACGGTGCGTTCTTTTACAGCGTCGGTATCGGCTACAACTACTGAGGCCTACGAGTGCGATGTTTAACCGCATCGCACTTGCTCTTTATGTCGAGCTAAAGAAGATTAATTCGTGCAGGCTTACTTCATGGATAAAAGATCCGATTGCTGGACGAATGAGAGTCTTGCCGGTCCGCTTGAACGCGGCCAGCAATACTTCGCTGACCGGTTAATCTAGCTATCCAAAGATGACGCCGGGAATTGGACAATCTCGATGCCGCTTCCCTAGAAATCCTTCCGCATCACCGACTGCTTTGTTCCTTCGCCGAGGCAACCGATCTTCTATAATCACGTTGGCCGCGTCGCTCAGCGTGACCTAGTCAGTGTCGACTACGCCGGATTGACGCGGCGAGGCGCCAGAGACTCGGCCTCGTAGCTGACCGAGCTAGATCACAGCTGTGGTTAACCGTCCGGGGCATGCCCGCTGGCCGGCCTGAAGAATCCGTTCTGCAGGGACTCGCAGCTGAATCAACAAGTAGTCAGCAAACTCATCGGTATATCCTTGCCGGGCAATCGCCAGCTCCATGCATTTAAGCCAGGCATCGCGCTCGGTTTCGCCCACTGTCCAGCGAGTGTGAAACTGCGGAATGCTGATGCTGCCGTAGTGTTCCGCGTAGCGACGTGGGCCGCCCAGCCAGCCGCAAAGAAACGCAGCCAGCCGCTTGCGTGACTCGACCAGATCGCGTGGGTACAGACGGCGGACGCAGCGAGCGTCTTCGAGGTCGTCCATGATCAGGTAGAAGTCTTCGACCAGGCGGGACAGGCCAGACTCGCCACCGGCTGCCTGGAATGAAGCATCGCCCGCACCAAACGGAACGTCAGATGTTGTACTCATGTTAAGCCCTCGAAATGGCAGCGGGCCGTGGAGATTGATCCAGAGCAACGGATGCGATTTTGGCACTCAAGCACGCCTGGATGATGGTCTATGCTGTCGTCAAAACCGGTTGGAGACTCGCTATGCGCAACATTCTTCTCGCTTATGACGGTTCGGACAATGCCAAGCGGGCATTGCAATACATTATCGATTTCGCCGCCGATGCGCCTAAGCCGCCGCAGGTACATGTGCTGAACGTACAGCAGGAGCCGGTGCTCTACGGCGAATTCGTTACCGCGGGTACGGTTGATGAGCTGAACCAGAGTTTTATCGATAAATCGAACCGTACTCTTGCAGATGCCGCTACAGCGCTGCAGACGGCCGGGATTCCACACCAGACTCACGCAATTCTGGGTAACGTGGCTGAGCAGGTTAATGATGCGGTGCAGCGCTTCGGCTGTGACACGGTGGTAATGGGAACCCGCGGTCTGGGTAGCTTTACCGGCATGCTGATGGGCTCGGTCGCCAATCGGGTCGTGCATGAAGTGTCGGTGCCGGTCCTGCTGGTGAAGTAACCGGCGCCGCCCGTACCGGGCTGGACTCAGTCCGGTTTTTTCTTGAGAAGATCGCCCAGGTTGGCGAAGGCCTTAAAGGTTTCCTTCGGACCTAGGTCACCGCCTGGTTTCGACTCGGCGTAGTACTGATTGTCGGTGTAACGCGAGTGCTCGTTGTCGTGGCAGTACAGGCAGAGCAACTCCCAGTTCGAGCCGTCTTCCGGGTTGTTGTCGTGGTTGTGGTCCTTGTGATGGACCGTCAGCTCGCTCAGGCGCTTGCCTGAGAACTCCCTTGCGCAACGTCCGCAGACCCAGGGGTACATCTTCAGGGCCTTCTCACGATAACCCTGTTCGCGCTGTGCGTAGGGCGTATTGGGTTTGTTTGTACTCATCGCTGTGCCTCTAGCTCAACGGTTGCAGTGTTTGTTAGCCGGCCAGGCCGACATAGACATTCTGTACATCATCATGGGCGTCGATGGCGCTGAGAAAGGCTTCGACTTCTTCCAGTTCGGCCTCGGACAGCGTCGTGACGGGATTCTTCGGACGGTAGCCGAGCTGTGCCGACTGGACAGTGAAGCCATGCTCCGGCAGAGCCCGGCAGACCACGTCCATATCGGTGGCATCGCTGATGAACAGTGTGGCGCCGTCTTCAGCGGCTTCGAAATCCTGGGCGCCCGCTTCGATGGCGGCCAGTTCAGCATCGGCATCGGCGCTAGCCGGCGCTGCTTCGATCATGCCGCAGTGATCGAAGTCCCAAGCCACCGAGCCGGAGGCGCCAAGCTGGCCCTTGCGAAACAGCACGCGGATCTCGGCAACAGTGCGGTTAACGTTGTCGGTCAGGCACTCGACGATCACCGGGACCTGATGAGGGGCGAAGCCTTCATAGGTGGTGCGCTCATAGTTGACGCTCTCCCCAAGCAAGCCCGCCCCTTTCTTGATCGCGCGTTCCAAGGTCTCACGGGGCATCGAGGCCTTCTTGGCCTGTTCAACTACCAGGCGCAAGCGAGGATTCATGTCCGGGTCGGCGCCGCTGCGAGCCGCGATCATGATTTCCTTGGACAGTTTGCCGAAGGTACGTCCCTTGGCGTTGGCTGCCGCTTCCTTATGTTTCGCTTTCCACTGTGCGCCCATGAATGTTCTCGTGATTGGTGAAGTTGATGGAGATCGACTGACAGCGATTCTAGCCGTTGCGGCGGCAGCAGGCACGGGCCGCGCGCAACTCCAGGGATGCAGCAGGACGTATGGTGCTTCTGGCTGTCGACTGTAACGCCCAATTGCATGCCTGCTGTATGAGTACGCGATCGACACACGCAGCTCTAATGCGTTTTTATCTGGGGAACTGTGCCATGTCGCCAAAGGACCTGATGCTGGCCCTGGTTGTGATCGTTGTCTGGGGCATGAACTTCGTCGTAATCAAGGTCGGCCTGGACGACATCCCGCCGATGCTGCTGGGCGCACTGCGTTTCATGCTCGCTGCGTTTCCGGCGGTGCTGTTTATCAAACGGCCACAGATGCCGCTGCGCTGGCTACTGGCATACGGCGGGACCATATCGCTCGGTCAGTTCGCTTTTCTCTTCTCCGCGATGAAGGTCGGTATGCCTGCCGGCCTGGCGTCCCTGGTTTTGCAGTCGCAGGCATTTTTCACGCTGTTCTTTGCCGTTCTGTTTCTTGGGGAACGGCTCCGTGCAAGCAATCTGGTCGGGTTGGTGATCGCCGCTGGTGGTTTGCTGCTGATTGGCATGCAAGGCGATCGGAGCATGACACTGGCCGGTTTCCTGCTGACCATCTGCGCAGCCTCGATGTGGGCAATGGGCAATATCGTCACCCGCAAGGTGGGCAAGGTGAATCTGGTTGGGCTTGTGGTATGGGGCAGTCTGATCCCACCCATTCCGTTCTTCGCCCTGTCTTGGGTGCTGGAGGGACCGGAAGCGATCAAGGGCGCGCTGGGTGGGTTCGGGATGGATTCGGCGCTGGTGCTGATCTACCTGGCCTTCGGTGCGACGATTCTTGGCTACGGGCTCTGGAGCAGACTGCTGTCCCGCTATCCGGCGAATACCGTTGCGCCTTTCTCACTTTTGGTGCCCGTCGTCGGCCTGACCTCTGCTGCCGTACTGCTGGATGAGCACCTGGGGCTGTTGCAGGCGGCCGGTGCATTGCTGGTCATGCTGGGGCTCGGAATCAATGTAGGCGGGGGCTGGCTGGTCAGCCGCGTGCGCACTGCCTTTGGTAGCTCGACAGCCTGACAGCAAAACGCCCCGCGACGGCATGCCGTGCGGGGCGCGCTTCTACCTCTATGGCGTTACCGAGCGGCGTGACTGCCCAGTAGTGGTGTAATGCCGTTAGCTTTTTCCCTCTTGGCCGTGCGCTTCTCCTGCGCCGTCTTCTGGGGTTTCTTCTTTGCGTTCTTCTTAGTATCCATACCCTTGCTCATGGTGTCGCCTCGCGATTGATCGGCTTGGTTGTGCATCCCTGCGTGGGTCTGCTCTGGGCCAGTGCACCTTGGCGTGAGCGTGAAGATCAAAGATGAATGAAGCCGAGACTACGCCTGCCAGACAGGATTGGATAGCGGCGGTTTTTGCCGTGGCGAGGGGCCGAATCTCATACCTTGAACCGCCCGATCATCGTCTGCAGTTCGCCGCCTAACTGCGCAAGCCGGGCGGTGGACGCAGCCGTTTCCCGGGCCGCCTCAGCGGATTGGTCAGCCACGTCGCGAACGCTGAGCACGCTGCGATTGATTTCCTCAGCAACCGAGCTCTGTTGTTCAGCCGCCGTGGCGATCTGCTGGTTCATCGCTTGAATGACTGAAACGGTTTCGGTAATGGCTTGCAGCTCGGTGCCCACTTCTCTTGCGAGGGTGACGGTATCGCGGGCCAGAGTGCTGCTGCTGTCCATCATTCCAGATGCGGTGCGGGCGTCTTTCTGCAGGGTAGCGATCAGGGCTTCAATTTGCGCAGTGGACTGCTGTGTGCGCTGGGCCAAGCCGCGCACCTCATCGGCTACCACCGCGAACCCGCGCCCGGCTTCACCGGCCCGTGCGGCCTCAATAGCCGCGTTAAGGGCAAGCAGGTTGGTTTGCTCGGCAATGCCATTGATGACGGTCAGCACCGTGCTGATGCCGTCGGTTTCCTGGTTCAGCTGGGTCATGGCCTCGGCCGATAGCGTGACCTCATTCGAGAGTCGGTCAATCTGCGACAGGGCGCGCTGGACAACCGTGTTGCCTTTAACGGCCTGCTGATCGGCGCGCTGGGCGGCGCTCGACGCCTCTTCGGCATTGCGTGCGACTTCTTGCACCGTCGCGGTCATCTCATGCATGGCCGTCGCGACCTGATCGGTTTCCTGACGCTGGCTGCTGACACCGGCGCTAGTCTGCTCGGTCACCGCGGAAAGCTCATCGGAGGCGCTGGCCAGCTGTGCAGTGATACCACCGATACTTCCGATCAGCGCCTGCAGGCTGCCGCGGGTCTTGCCCAGCGCCTGGAGCAGTTGGCCGAACTCGTCATGGCGTGGCTCCGGAGCCTGACCGGTCATATCCCCGGCACCGATGCGCTCGGCTATCTGCACTGCCTGGTTGAGGGGCTGCGTAATCTGACGGACGATTAGCCAGCCGATCAGAACGCCCAGGAGGATCGCTGCCAAGGTAATGCCGATGACCTGAATTTTCTTGGTTTGAGCATCATCGGCACGCTTCTGGGTCTGGCTGGAGATGATGCCCCGAGCTTGCTCGTAGAGCTTGGCGAAGATGGCCTCCATGTCCTGGCGCGTCTGTTGCTGACTGGCAACGATGGGCGGCAGTTTCTTCACCAGGTCGACGTACTCAGTCGCGCTGGCCTTGAGGGTTTTCAGGCTTTCGGCTTGGGGACCGATCAGCTCTTGCTCCAGCGGTGCAATGGCTGCGTTCAATGCTTCGAACTGCTGGTTCAGGGTGTTCAGGGCGGCTTCGGATTCTTCCATCAGATATCCGCGGACGGTGAAGCGCAGCAGTCGATTCTGCTTGGAGAGCTCAGTCGTCATCAGCGCGATATTGGCAATGTCTCCGGTCGGGTGCAGGACCGGGTTGCCTTGAACGCCGTTCCAGCGCTGCTCCAGGTTGGCTATCAGTTTGTCAGTGGTATTGCCTGCTTCAACCCAGTTGGCACGTGTCTGCTTTTTCAGTGCATGCATTGCGACGAGCTTTTCGAATGCGGCCTGGTACTCTCGCGCCTGATTGGCGATGGTTTGCAGCAACTCCCGGTCCTGCGGTTCCGAGAAGCTGGCTTTTTTCTGTTCGACCAGTCGAGCAATGTTCGCTACCGCATCGGTTACCTGGGCAACGTATTTCTCATCGCCGCGCTCTTCGAAGCGCACCTGTGCATAGCGGATCTGGTTGGCTTCGTTGAGTAGGTTTTCTGCGGTCTGCGCTTTATCACTCCGTGAGATCAGAGCATCCATGCTGAGCACGCCAATAGCGGCCACGCAGACGGTGAGCAGCAGTACCGCAGCGAAGCCAAGCGTCAGCTTGTAGCTGACTTTGAGATTTTTCATTGTTGTTCCTCAAGCTGGCAGAGCCGATGGTAATGGTCGTACAACGACATCGGCTTAAACCGCCATAACTTGAGGATGTTGTCTGATGACTGGCTGATTTATAGTCAGACGCCGCTTGTCATTGCCTGACACGCTGTGCCTGGATCTCAGGCAAATCATTTCGGCGCATGTAGGCAAGTAACGGCTCGGTGATGGCTAGCCGGTCATTGATGTTCTGGTCGAGGAGCAGCTGAATCAGCTCACGTTTGAGCGTCATCAGCTGGTTATCGATGGTTTGCCAGACAAATTCGCTCGCCGGTGTGATGCTGCTGTCGGCGACATCCATGCCGAACGAGTCTTCGCTGAACCGAACGATGTGCTGGCCGGTTTTGCCGTTGAAACCCACAAAACCTTGCAGGCAGTCGACGGCCCGGCAGATGTCGACGGATGTAATGCTCATGTAAACCTCGGTATCGATTCGGGTGGTTTACACGCAGGGCAGGCGCTCGATGCTGCTGGCGACCTTCTTCTGAGGTCGCTTTGATGGAGGCGTATTGTCGTGGTCGGCGTTGCGTCTGAACAGCGGCATGACGCCGCTTGCCATGGTCAGAACAACGCCGCCTGATCCTGTTGCCGTCGCCTGCTGTCCAGGCGTTGACGAAAGCGCGTGCGGTATTCACTTGCCAGCGGTGACAGGTTGGCCAGCCAGGCGAGTTCGATGTCGTTGACGTCGTCATTGACGAAGCCGCGCCAGACGCGAAGCACGCTGGCGGTCGGCCACGGGTGCTCAATCAAGCGCAGATCCGCGCCGAGTTCGATAGCGCCGGGTTCAAGGGTTCGGTACAGCCATCCGGTTCGGCCACTTTTGGCCATATGGCGGGCGAGGCCACGGGCGCTGTGTCGCCGGTCCAGGTTGCTACAAGACGAGCGGGGCTGGCTGACTTCGATCACGGCATCGCCCCAGCGAAAGCGATCCCCGATACATACCTGTCGTTCATCCAGGCCCAGCGTCGAGAGATTTTCGCCAAACGCGGCGGGACCAATGGCCGACAGCTGCGGATAAAGCTTGCGCCAGTGAGAGTAGTGCTCGGCCGGATAGTGGCAAAGGCTGCGATCCGGCCCGCCATGGAAACGGTGATCGGCGACACGGTCGCCCTGTAGCCCGTTGAGATTGAGCCAGACTTCGCCCATCGCCAGCTGCTTGTCGATGGCTGAAGGCTTCTCTGTACCCGGCAGTCGCAGCAGTTGGTCGCGTAGGAAGGGACCTTCAACCGGCCATTGCATGAGGGCGCCCTGATCTGGATAGGTGAGCTATGGGGCTGGCTTCAGCCTTCATTGAGACGGGCCAGCTCGCGGCGGACCATGGCGGCGAACTCTGGCGGCTTGAGCTGATAAAGCTCGGTGGCAACCCAGCCCAGCCAGCGGGCGCCTAAGGCTTGCCGTTGTTCAAGTAGCCGTCGCGCTTCAGCGGTCGCTCGTTCGGCGTGTTGCTGATGAAACTCCGACCGGCTCATGTCTGCTCCTCAAGCTGAGCGGGCGATTCTAAACGACAAGCGCAGTTGGCGCCTGATCGCTTGGTAAAGCCGCTGTGCCGCGCTAGGCTCGCGATTCCGTCGTTTAACGAGTTCGAATCATGCCGCGGTCTGTGAACTTCAAGGACAAGATTTCCCGTCAGCGGCCTTATGGGCGCGTCGAACCGGGTCTCAAAGCCTCCGAAGGTGATCTGTCGTTGGTCATCGACCAGCTTGAAAGCGACCGCGGTCGCATCATCAACTCCGCCGCTGTGCGGCGTTTACAACAGAAGACTCAGGTCTTCCCGCTGGAGCGCAACGCAGCGGTGCGCAGCCGTTTGACCCACTCACTCGAAGTCCAGCAGACGGGTCGCTTCATTGTGCGCACCCTGTACAAACAGCTCGGTGAGCGGGCGACGCAATACGGCCTTGATGGGTTGGAAGGTGCGCTGGAAAGCCTCGTTGAAATGACGTGCCTGATGCACGACATCGGCAACCCACCGTTTGGGCACTTTGGCGAGTTTGCCATTGGCGAGTGGTTCAAGCGGAACCTGAACACGCTGTTCGACGCCGCTGTACCCAACGGTGAAGGCAATAGCGAATTGCGCAGTCGTATGCTGCTCGACCTCGAACAGTTCGAAGGCAACGCTCAGGCGATTCGCTTAGTCGTTAGCCTGCTACGGCTTAACCTGACCTACACACAGACGGCGGGCCTGCTGAAATACGTGCGCGCCGCTTATGCGCCCAAGCCGGCCAAGGGATCACCCGGCGCCTATCTGTTGAAGAAGCCAGGCTTCTACCTTTCAGAGGAATTTTTTGTCGACGATCTGCAGGCCGCGTTGGGGCTACAACCTGGCACGCGTCACCCGGTGGCCTACATCATGGAGGCGGCCGATGATATCGCTTATTGCCTTGCCGATATCGAAGACTCGGTGGAGAAGGGCATCTTCACCATTGAGCAGTTGTCACAGCTGCTGATCGACAAGTTCTCCGAGCACGGCTCGCCCGACGAGCCGATCGCGAATACCGGCCGCAGCTTTCGCAGCATGGTCGAGTACGCCCAGGCGCGTGCTGCCAAAGAGACGATCAACAAGGTTGGCGAATTCTTCATCTGGCTGCGGGTGAATATGGTCCACCCGCTGGTGCAGCACGCCGCGCAGCAATTTATCGAGCATATCGAGGCGGTCTACGACGGCACGCTGGACCGCGCGCTGCTGGAAGACGCAAGTCTGCCAAACGCCATTGTGCAGACCTTCAAGGATGTCGCGATGGATCACGTGTTCTGTCACCGCGAAGTTGAAACCTTGCAGTTGCAGGGCTACCGAATCCTCCAGGGGCTGCTGGACGCCTACGCGCCGCTGCTGGCCGTCGCTCCGGAGACCTTCCGGGCATTGACGGAAGGCGGTTGCCGTAGCGAGCCGCACCTGCAAATGCTTGCCCGGCGCCTGCCCAGTCAGCTGATCAAGGCCTATCACGAGTCGCTGAAAGCGCATCCTCAGGGAAGTGAAGACCAGGCGTTGTGGGAGTTCTACTACCGCTGCCGCATGCTTCAGGACTTCGTCAGCGGTCTGACCGATCAGCTGGCGCAGGACGAATACCGCACGCTCTCTGCTTTGTAACCTCGATGGCTGGCGAGCCAGTCGTCCTCGCCTGGCTCGCCAGCTCCGGGTGACATCCGCTGCGCCAAAATCGATCGCGCCGCCGTTTCGTTGGTACACCACTTGCATTCGTCTGGTGCGTGCGGTTGGAGTGTGGCCCCTAAATGGCGCAACAACCTGCCGCTGAGCCAGGCGGGATTGAGCCTAAGTGTTTGAAAATTAACGCTTTGGTTTGTCGGGGATGAAAATCCTGCAAGTCCGCCGCAACAGTTCATAGCAAACCCCCGCTTACCCGTGATGCATGTTGGTGCGTGCTATGGGGCCGGTTTGCTGTTTTGGTGCGCTTACCATAGGACGTAGTAGATGGATAACCCAAGCAGTGCGGTAGAAGTGCTGATTCACGGTGCCAACACCCTGTTCATCCTGATGGGCGCGGTGATGGTCTTGGCAATGCATGCCGGTTTTGCCTTTCTGGAGGTCGGCACCGTACGCCTGAAAAATCAGGTCAACGCGCTGTCGAAAATCATCGCCGATTTTGCCGTCTCGACATTGGCGTATTTCTTCATCGGCTACTGGGTTGCGTATGGCGTGACCTTTCTGCAGCCGGCCGACCAGCTGATCGCCGAGAACGGCTATTCATTGGTCAAGTTCTTCTTCCTGCTGACGTTCGCCGCTGCAATACCCGCGATTATCTCCGGCGGCATCGCCGAGCGCGCCAAATTCGGGCCACAGCTCTGCGCCACCTTGTTGATCGTTGCGTTCATCTATCCATTCTTTGAAGGCATGATGTGGAACGGCAACTTTGGCGTTCAGGCTTGGCTGGAAGCGCAGTTTGGTGCGCCGTTCCATGATTTCGCCGGTTCGGTAGTGGTGCACGGTATGGGTGGCTGGCTGGCGTTCGGCGCAGTGATTCTGCTTGGCCGCCGTAATGGTCGATACCGTGACGGCCGTTTGGTGGCCTTCGCGCCCTCGAACATTCCGTTCCTTGCGCTGGGATCGTGGATTCTCATCGTCGGCTGGTTCGGCTTCAACGTGATGAGCGCCCAGACGCTTGAGGGCGTCAGCGGGCTGGTGGCGATCAACTCGCTGATGGCCATGGTTGGAGGAACGGCGGCAGCATGGGCGGTCGGCCGTAACGACCCGGGCTTCCTGCATAACGGGCCCTTGGCTGGGCTGGTAGCAGTCTGTGCAGGATCAGATCTGATGCACCCAATCGGTGCGCTGGCTACGGGCATAGTGGCTGGCGCCCTGTTTGTCTGGGCATTCACCGCGGCGCAGGCCAAATGGAAGATCGACGATGTGCTCGGTGTCTGGCCATTACACGGCCTCTGCGGCGTCTGGGGCGGGCTGGCTTGTGGAATCTTTGGTCAGCACACGTTGGGTGGGCTGGGCGGCATCAGCATCATCAGCCAGGTGATCGGCACAGGCCTCGGTGTGCTGGTTGCGCTCGTTGGCGGCTTTCTGGTTTACGGCGTGCTCAAGGCAGCGGTCGGCATTCGCCTGAGTCAGGAAGATGAGTTCAATGGTGCGGACTTGTCCATTCACCGGATCGGTGCCCTGAGCCACGATTAAGGTCACTCATGCTGGCCGCCGACGCGGCTGGCTGTTCCTGAGAAGCAGGGCTTGTTTTCCGCTACGGGACACAGGCTGCTGCTTCAGTCGACCGTACGGGTATGGTCCGCATAAGCGCGCATGAACAGGCCAATGCAATCCTCGACATGCCGCTTGCCGTCTTCGGCGTCCAGTCGCTCGGCATAGCCGATCAGCAGACGAAAATGAGCGGCGCCTTTGATCAACGAACAAAAATGTTCCGCGGCGCGCATCGGCTCGGGCACATCCAGCAACTGGCGCCGGTGCGCCTGGTCGAGCAGCTGCTCCAGATCGAGCAGCAGCTTCTGTGGGCCTGCATCGAAGAACATCCGCGACAGCGTCGGGTTCTGCGCTGCCATTGCCACCATCAGCCGGTGCAGACCGATGGATTCGGGGCTGATGACCAGCTCGTGAAAAGCCTGGGCAATGTCTAGCAGGACCGAACGTACCTCACGCCCATCCTCCAGCACGAACAGCCGGCGCGGCAGACGCGTTTCGCAGGTTGCCTTTACCGCTGCGCCGAACAGCGCCTCCTTGTCCTTGAAGTGGCTGTACAGCGTGAGCTTCGACACGCCGGCTTCGGCGGCGATGGCGTCCATGCTGCTGCCTTCATAGCCATTGCCGAGAAACAGGGTTTGGGCAGCCGCGAGGATTGCCTCGCGCTTGGCGGGGTCCTTTGGGCGGCCTGGGCCGGACGGTGCGGGTGAGCTGTCGGTCATGGGTGTTTTTAATACTAGACTGGTGAGTTCGGTATTTTTACTATACCGCGCAGTATAAGTATTAGAACCCACCTTGCGACAGAGAGAGATTCGACGTGTTCCGACATGCCTTGCCCTTCCTCGGTGCTTTTGGTTTCGCCTTGCTGGCCGGTTGTGGCAATGGTGAACCCGAGCAGCTCTCTACGCGGCCCGTGATGGTGGTTCAGCCGCAGCCCGCCAGTGAAGCCTTTGAAAGCTATCCGGGGGAGGTGCATGCACGCTACGAACCCGAGCTGGCGTTTCGTATCGGCGGCAAGGTCACCGAGCGGATGGTCGAAGCCGGGGAGCGGGTGCGCAAGGATCAGCCATTGGCCAAGCTTGACCCGCAGGACGTGCGGCTGCAGCTCGAGGGCATCCGTGCTCAGGTGGCGGCGGCTGAAGCCAACCTGCGGGTCGCCCGTGCCGAGCATGAGCGCTACAAGACCTTGATGGATCGCCAGCTGGTCAGCCGCTCGCAATTCGACTCTTCTGAAAATGCCTACCGCTCCGCGCAGGCGCGCTTGCAGCAAGCGCGCGCGGAATTCGACGTGGCCAACAACCAGGTCGGCTACGCCATCTTGCGCGCAACGCACGAAGGCGTGATTGCCCAGCGCCGGGTCGAGGTGGGGCAGGTTGTCGGCGCCGGCCAGACGGCCTTCGTCTTGGCTGCCGATGGCGAGCGCGAGGTAGCGATCAATCTGCCGGAACAGGCGCTGGATCGCTACTCGGTTGGCCAGCCGGTCTCGGTGGAAATCTGGTCACAGCCGGGCAAAACCTACGTCGGCCACATTCGCGAACTGTCGCCGGCTGCCGACCCGCAGTCGCGCACCTACTCGGCGCGTGTCGCCTTCGACGACGCGAAGGTGCCTGCCGAGCTTGGCCAGAGCGCGCTGGTGTCAATCCGCAGCAATGGCGAGGTGCCCTTGGCGGTGCCGCTTTCGGCGGTCACCGCCGAGCAGGGCAAGGCTTACGTCTGGCGAGTCAAGGAGGACGCCACGCTGGAGCGCGTTGCCGTGCAGACCGGCGCCTTTGGTGATTCTTCTGTGCCCATCCTCAAGGGGCTGCAGGCCGACGACTGGGTTGTCCTTGCCGGCGTTCAGATGCTCCACGAGAACCAGTCGGTGAGGGCAGTCGATCGTGACAATCGTCCGGTCGAACTGGCGGCGCAGGAGTAATCAGGATGCGCTTCAATCTCTCCGCATGGGCGCTGGGCAACCGGCAGATCGTTGTCTATCTGATGCTGCTGATGGCCGTGGTAGGTGCCCTGTCGTACAGCAAGCTTGGTCAAAGTGAAGACCCGCCCTTTACCTTCAAGGCGATGGTGATTCAGACCCAGTGGCCCGGCGCCACTGCAGAGGAGGTTTCGCAGCAGGTCACCGAACGCATCGAAAAAAAGCTGATGGAAACGGGGGAGTACGAGCGCATCGTGTCCTTTTCACGGCCCGGCGAATCCAACGTGACCTTTATGGCGCGCGATTCGATGCGCTCCGAGCAGATTCCGGATCTCTGGTACCAGATCCGTAAGAAGATTGGTGACATTCGCCATACCTTGCCTGCCGGTGTGCAAGGTCCCTTTTTCAATGACGAGTTTGGCACGACCTTCGGCAACATCTACGCGCTGACTGGCTCAGGCTTCGATTACGCCGTGCTGAAGGATTATGCCGACCGCATTCAGTTGCAGCTGCAGCGAGTGAAGAATGTCGGCAAGGTCGAGCTGATCGGGCTGCAGGACGAAAAGATCTGGATCGAGCTTTCCAACGTCAAGCTGGCCAATCTGGGCGTGCCGCTGGAGGCCGTCAAACAGGCCCTTGAGGCTCAGAATACGGTGATGTCGGCAGGCTTTGTGGAGACGCCCAGTGACCGCGTACAGCTTCGCGTCACCGGCAGCTTCGACACGGTAAAACAGATTCGGGACTTCCCCATCCGGGTGGCCGGTAGCACCTTCCGCATCGGCGATGTGGCCGAGGTCTACCGCGGCTTCAACGACCCGCCGGCGCCACGCATGCGCTACATGGGCGAGCCGGCAATCGGGCTGGCCGTGTCGATGAAGTCCGGCGGCGACATCCTCGTGCTCGGCGAGGCGCTGCAGACCGAGTTCGCGCGCTTGCAGCAGGAGCTGCCGGCAGGCATGCAGTTGCGCAAGGTGTCTGACCAGCCGGCGGCAGTGAAGACCGGTGTCGGCGAGTTCGTGCAGGTGCTGATCGAGGCCCTGATCATCGTGCTGCTGGTGAGCTTCTTCTCACTGGGCGTGCGTACGGGGCTGGTGGTCGCGCTGTCGATTCCGCTGGTACTGGCGATGACCTTCGCGACCATGCATTACCTGGACATCGGTCTGCACAAGATTTCCCTCGGTGCCTTGGTATTGGCGCTGGGGCTGATGGTGGACGACGCGATCATCGCCGTGGAAATGATGGCGATCAAAATGGAGCAGGGCTTCGACCGGCTCAAGGCCGCGAGTTATGCCTGGACCAGCACGGCCTTTCCGATGCTCACCGGTACGCTGATCACCGCTGCGGGCTTTCTACCGATTGCCACCGCGCAGTCCAGTACAGGCGAATACACCCGTTCGATCTTTCAGGTGGTGACCATCGCCCTGATCGCCTCCTGGATCGCCGCCGTAGTGTTCGTGCCCTTGTTGGGCGAGAAGCTGCTGCCCGATCTGGCCAAGCGTCATGCGCAAAAGCATGGCGGCAGCGATCAGGGTCACGACCCGTATTCGACGCCGTTCTATCAGCGTGTGCGGCGGGTGATCCACTGGTGTGTGCAGCGGCGCAAGACGGTTATCGTCCTGACGTTGCTGGCGTTCGTCGGCGCGATCGGCTTGTTCCGCATCGTGCCGCAGCAGTTCTTTCCCGCCTCCGGCCGGCTGGAGCTGATGGTCGATCTGAAGCTGGCCGAAGGCGCGTCGCTCAAGGCCACCGAAGCCGAGGTGCATCGCCTTGAGGAAATGCTCAAGGACCGCGCCGGCATCGATAATTACGTGGCCTATGTCGGCAGCGGGTCGCCGCGCTTCTACTTGCCGCTGGATCAGCAGTTGCCGGCCACCAGCTTCGCCCAGATCGTGGTACTGGCTGAAAGCATCGAGGAGCGTGAAGCCTTGCGTAGCTGGCTGATCGAGCGACTGCGCGATGATTTCCCGACCTTGCGCGGTCGTGTCAGCCGTCTTGAGAACGGTCCGCCCGTGGGCTATCCGGTGCAATTCCGGGTCACCGGCGAGCATATCGATGTGGTGCGCAAGCTCGCACGCCAGGTTGCGGCCAAGGTGCGCGAGAACCCCTATGTGGCGAACGTCCATCTCGACTGGCAGGAGCCGAGCAAGGTGGTCTGGCTGAACGTGGATCAGGACCGTGCCCGTGCGCTGGGCGTCAGTACGGTGGAACTCTCGAACTTCCTCAAACGCACCTTTACCGGCACTACGGCGAGCCAGTTCCGCGAAGACAATGAGCTGATCGAAATTCTGATCCGCGGGACAGAGCGCGAACGCGAAACCTTGTCGATGCTGCCGAGCTTGGCGATTCCCACCGCCAGCGGCCGCAGCGTGCCCTTGTCGCAGGTCGCCACCCTGGAATACGGCTTCGAAGAGGGGGTCATCTGGCATCGCAACCGCATGCCGACGGTGACGGTGCGTGCCGACATCTACGGGGACCAGCAGCCAGCCTCGCTGGTGAAGCAGATCGAACCGACCCTGAGCGACGTGCGGGCTGCGCTGCCCAGCGGCTACCTGTTGGAAGTCGGCGGAACGGTCGAGGACTCCAGTCGTGGTCAGGCCTCGGTGAACGCCGGGATGCCGCTGTTCGTGATTGTCGTGGTCAGCCTGCTGATGCTGCAGCTCAAGAGCTTCTCACGCTCGGCAATGGTGTTTCTCACCGCGCCGCTGGGGTTGATTGGTGTAGCGCTGTTCCTGCTGCTGTTCGGCAAGCCGTTCGGCTTCGTGGCGATGCTCGGCACTATCGCGCTGTCCGGCATGATCATGCGCAACTCGGTGATCCTGGTGGATCAGATCGAGCAGGACATCGGCGCCGGGCAGGATCGCTTCAATGCCATCATCGATGCCACCGTGCGGCGCTTCCGGCCCATCGTGCTCACCGCACTGGCGTCCGTGCTGGCGATGATTCCGCTGTCTCGCAGCGTGTTCTTCGGTCCCATGGCGGTGGCAATCATGGGCGGGCTGATCGTTGCGACCGCGCTGACGTTGCTGTTCCTGCCAGCGCTCTACGCGGCGTGGTTCAGGGTCAAGGAAACGCCTCAGCGCTGATCAAATGTCCGAATAAGCTGGCGTCTTTAGACGCCAGCGGCCTGCAGCAACTGTTCCGCTGAGGCCTTGGCCAGCAGCGCCTGGTCCCCAGGGCCCTCGATGTGCGCCATGCTCAGTGCGCCTTCGATAAGAAACTGCAGCTGGCGAGCGAGTTGCTCCGGCTGGGGTGCGTCGAGCGCCTCCAGCAGCTCGCACAGATGGCGCTGAAATTGCGCCTTGTATCCCGCGGCACGTTGATGGATCGGGTGCTCTCGATCCTGATATTCGGCCGCCGCGTTGATGAACAGACAGCCACAGAACGCGGTCGGGCTGTGGATCATGTTGTTCAACCCATCAAACACGCTTAACAGCGCCTTGCACGGCGGTAACGCCTGCCGCGCTTCCCGCAAACGCTCGAGCATCGGCAGCTGGCGCGCCTCCAGTACCGCCAGGATCAGCTCGTCCTTCGATTTGAAGTGCTTATACAGGGTCATCTTGGCCACGCCCGATTCGCTGAGAATCCGGTCGATGCCGGTGGCGTGGTAGCCCTCTGTGTAGAACAGCCGCTCGGCGGTGGCGAGCAGCAGGTCGCGTTTGTTGGTTGCCATGTGGATCTCCTCGGCCGGCCATTATGCGGGAGCGGTTCTGTTCCCTCCAATCGTCCTCAAGGCAGTACAAGCGCTTGCAGTGTACAGACAGGTCTGTCTACTATCCAGTCGTGCTTCGGCGCTTACGCCTGCCGCTGGCATTTGCCGGGCGTGATCGTTCTCCGTTTTTGCCTGATGAAGGAGTCTGAGTCATGCGTGTTCTCAAGAGCCTGGCGGTGTCATTGATGCTTCTCTCCGGCGCGCTGCCGGCAGCGGAGTTGCGCTTCAGCCTGATCCGAACAGGGCAGACCACATCCAGCGGCGAATACGCCTGGCGTGACGGCCACTGGGTAGCACCCGAAACGATTGATCATATAGCCGTACTGGTCGAGCACGGCGGCAAGCGTCTGCTGTTCGGTAGTGGCCTTGGCCGGCAGATCGACGTCCAGCTAGACGGCGCAATTCCCTGGCGCGTTAAGCGCTACAGCGAGGTGCAGCCGGTGCGTGACCAGCTCGAGAAGGATGGCCTGGCGGTTGATCAAGTGGTGTTGGGCTGCGCGCGCTGGAATCACGCCTCCGGCCTGGCCGATTTCCCTGAACTGTCGGTGCTCGCAAGTCCGGAAAGCATGCACTACGCACAGAATGCAACGCCGCCAGCGGTCATTCCGGGACAGTTTTCCCACGGGGTCAGGTGGCAGCCGCTTCGCTTCGAGCGCCGCGCTGTTTACGGGTTCGAGGAAAGTCTCGATCTGTTTGGCGACGAACGGTTGGTCCTGGTGAAACTGGCAGGTCATGGCGCCCTGGGCCTGTTTCTGACGCTCGATGACGGTCGGCGCTTCTTCTTTCGAGGCGATGCCACCAGCACCGAAAGCCTCGCGGAGGCGCTGCCCGTCGAGGTCTCGCGGGGAAGGGATGCCCGGTTGCAGGCGCGACTCGGTTTCTACCCCCGCTGGGTGGAGTGAATCGCGTCGTTGCACGGCCGGTTCAGTTCGCTGTCAGGGCGCCGTTTTGAGCCTTTCCGTTCGTCTGCTCGCACACATCGAGCGCAGCGTCGCCAGCTAAGCTTAAGCCTGTAAATTTCCTTGAAGCCAGGCCGGAAACGATGGGCGCAGTATGGCGAAACGATAAATCCCGGGCAGGGGGCAGCAAGCGCTCGCCCGCCGCCGATAAGCCCGGTCGAACACGCTCGCACGGTAGCCGTCTAGCGCGCCGCATGGGTGTGTTTCTGGGCGTTTCATTACTGGCCGGGGGTGGTTATGCCGCCTGGCATGAGATGCATACCTCGAAGTTGCAGGCGCTCTGGCTTAACCGTTACGCCGAGAATCTCGATTACCAGATCGAACCGGGGGCGAGCAGTAGCATCCAGTTTCCCGATGCGGGTCCGTTCGACCGCCGCCTGGGCTATGCGGCCTTGCCGACGTTCCTGGAACGGCTGACCCAACGCGGCTTCACAGTGCAGCAGCAGGTGAGCTTTTCGCCAGCGCTGCTGCGCTACGTCCAGCGTGGCTTCTTTGTCCCGTACCCGGAGAAATCCAAGGCGGGGCTGACCATCGATGATTGTCGCGGCGAGCCGCTGTATGCCAACAGTTATCCCCACCAATACTACGCGAGCTTCGACGACGTACCGCCGGTCATTGCGATGAGCCTGTTGTTCATCGAGGACCGTGGGCTGCTCGACGCCGGCCGTCCGAGCGCCAACCCTGCAGTGGATTGGCCACGGTTCACCATGGCAGCGGTCAGCCAGGTTGAGAAGAAACTGGGTCTGCCAGTGCAGGCGGCCGGCGGCAGCACGCTGGCCACCCAGGTCGAAAAGTACCGTCACTCGCCGGAAGGACGCACCGGTGACGCCGAGGAAAAGATCCGGCAGATGATTTCCGCCAGCGTGCGGACCTACCGCGAAGGCCAGCAAACCATGGTCACCCGGCAGCGCATCGTTCGCGATTACCTCAACAGCGTGCCGCTCTCTGCCGCCTATGGCCACGGCGAGGTGCACGGCATCGCCGATGGTCTGCGCCTCTGGTACGGCGCCGATTTCGCCGAGGTTAACCGGGTCCTCGATGCTCGGCGCAATGAAGGCGTCAGTTATGAAACGCAGGGGCTCGCTCTGCGACAGGTGCTCTCGCTGTTAATCGCTCAGAGGCGCCCGTCGTACTACCTGGGAGCAGGGCGTGCCGACATGGCGGAGCTCACCGACAGCCATATCCGCTTGCTGGCCAATGGCGGCGTGATCGGTACGCGGTTGCGCAACGCCGCCTTGCAGCAGCAAGTTGAGTTCCGCAATTTGCGTCTCGAGCCGGGCATTCGAGAGGTGCCTTCCAGCAAGGGCATCACGGCCGCGCGGATGCGCCTGAGCAACCTGCTGGGCGTGTCGTTGTATGAGCTCGACCGCCTGGATCTGGCCGCGACCACGCCGCTGCATGGCGAGTTGCAGGGACAGATCAGCAACTATCTGCATCGACTGGCCGATCCAGCATTCGCAGGTGAGGTTGGCTTGTTCGGCGAGCGCATGTTGTCGCCTGAGCGTACCGGCGATGTGCGTTACAGCTTCACGCTGTTCGAGCGCGGCGAGCAAGGCTTCCGTGTGCGGGTGCAAACCGACAACACCAACCAGCCGTTCGACATCAATGAGGGCAGCAAGCTGGAGCTGGGCTCGACTGCCAAGCTGCGGGTGCTGACCACTTATCTGGAGGTCATCGCCGAGCTGCACGAGCGTTACGCGAAGAGCGATGTCGCCACCTTGCGCAAGGCTGAGGCGGTGGATCCGCTGACCCGCTGGGCGCTGGCATATCTGATTCAGCATGATGATCGCAACCTGCCAGCCATGCTTGATGCAGCGCTGGAGCGTCGCTACTCGGCCAGTCCGACCGAGCGCTTCTTTACCGGCGCTGGCATGCACCGCTTCGGCAACTTCCGCCGTGAGGACGACGGCCGCCTGCCGACCATGCGCGAAGCGCTGCAGGAATCGATCAACCTCCCGTTCGTTCGGCTGATGCGCGATCTGGTGAGCTACAGCACCTACCAGACATCCAACGGCGCCGAGCTGCTCAGCAGTGATGACAACCCTGAGCGGCGAGAGTACCTGCAGCGTTTTGCTGATCGCGAAGGCTCGGTGTTTCTGCAGCGTTTCTGGCGCAAGTATCGCGACAAGAGCGCGGACGAACGCATCGAGGCACTGTTGGATGGCATGCGCCCGACGCCATCGAGGTTGGCTGCCGTCCACCGGTATCTGATGCCCGAAGCGGACCGCGCGACTTTCGAGCGTTTTCTCAAGGCGCGTCTGCCAACGGCCACCCTCACCGACAAGGCGGTTGACTCGCTGTACGAACGCTACGCGCCGGGTTCCTACAGTCTGCCGGACCAGGGCTACATTGCCCGCGTCCACCCGCTGGATCTGTGGCTGCTGGGTTACCTGATCAAGCATCCGGAGGCTGGCATTACCGAGGTCATCGCGGCCAGCACCGCCGAGCGCCAGGAAGTTTATGGCTGGCTGTTCCGCAGCCGTCACAAGAGCGCGCGGGATAGCCGCATCCGCATCATGCTCGAGGTGGAGGCATTCACCGATATTCACCGGCGCTGGCAGCGTCTGGGCTATCCCTTCGACCATCTGGTGCCTTCGCTGGCTACGGCGCTGGGCAGCTCGGGCGATCGCCCGGCGGCCTTGGCCGAATTGATGGGCATCATCGTCAATGACGGCGTGCGGCTGCCCAGTGTGCGCATCGACAGCCTGCATTTCGCCAGCGACACGCCGTATGAGACTCGCCTTGGCATCAAGCCGGATGTCGGGGTGCGGGTGTTGCACAGTGAGGTGGCGACGGCCTTGCGCGAAGCGCTTGCCAGCGTGGTCGAAGGTGGCACCGCGCGGCGCTTGCGCGGCAGCTTCCTGCAGACTGATGGTGAAGCACTGCGGATTGGCGGCAAAACCGGGACGGGTGACAACCGTATCCAGACTGTCGGCGCAGGCGGCCGACTGATCAGCTCGCTGGCGCTGAATCGCACTGCGACCTTCGTGTTCTACCTCGGGCCGAATCACTTCGGCACGCTGACAGCCTACGTGCCGGGCCGCGGGGCGGACAGCTTCCGCTTTACCTCTGCGCTACCGGTACAGGTGCTCAAAGGCATGGCGCCGATACTGCAGCCGTATCTGCAGCCCGGTGCGCAGTCGCAATGCCAGCCCGTCGGCGAGCCCTTGAAGCCGACGCTGACAGCGAGCACTGAGAACAAGGCCTGACGATGGCGGGCGAGCGGTTAGGGGCACCTGACCGCATCGGCCCCCTTATCGCAAATGGCCTTTGCCGATCAGCCTGTGCTCGGCGACACTCTTCCGCTTCGCGAACCTAATGAAGGGCTCGCGCAAGGGCGAGGGAGAGATGATGAAACTGCCGATCTATCAGGTCGATGCGTTTACCCAGCAGCTGTTCAAAGGCAACTCGGCCGCTGTGGTTCCGTTGGAGCATTGGCTGAGCGACGCACAGATGCAGGCCATCGCCGTGGAGAACAACCTGTCGGAAACGGCCTTTCTAGTGCGCGAGCCTGACGGTGCGTTTCTCATTCGCTGGTTTTCGCCGCTGACTGAAATCGACTTCTGCGGGCACGCCACCCTGGCCAGCGCCTTCGTGTTGTTGGCACAGTACTTGGCCACGGCTCCGCTGACTTTCCGTGCCGCTGCGGTAGGCGATATCAGCGTCGCCGAGTTGGATGATGGTTTGCTGGAAATGAGCTTTCCGAACCGTGCCCCGGAGTCCGTCGAGAATCCGCCGGTTGAGCTGTTCAATGGTCTTCGGACGTTGCCGCGGGCGGTGCTGCGAAACCGTCAGGCCTGGTTTGCCGTGTACGACGATGAGGATCAGGTGCGCCAGCTGGCACCCGACCTGTCGCTACTCAAAACGTTGGCACCATTGGATGTCGTGGCAACGGCACCGGGTCGCCAGCAGGATTTCGTCTCGCGCTATTTCTGGCCGGCCAACGGCGGGGATGAAGATCCGGTCACCGGTTCCATCCATGCAGGCCTTGCGCCTTACTGGAGCGAGCGGCTGGGCAAGACGCAGTTGCTGGCGCTGCAGGCCTCACGCCGAAGCGGTTTGCTGCACTGCCGGGTCGAAGGCGAGCGCGTATTTGTCGCCGGGCATGCGGTCCTGTATCTACAGGGCACGATTGAGGTGTAGTTCCCGGGTCTGGAACAGGGGCGCTCGCGTCACGCAGCGCCGCTATCGAACCGGGCGCTAGAACGATTTCACGATCCGCCCGAGCAGCTCCATCGCTTTTTCGCTGCGCTCATCCCAGGGATGGCCGTAGTTCAGGCGTGCACAGTTGCGAAAGCGCCGGGTGGCTGAAAAGATCGGGCCTGGAGCGAGGCTGATGCCCTGCGCGAGCGCCAGCTGCAACAATTGCAGCGAATCGACTCCATCGGGAAATTCGAACCAGAGGAAGTAGCCGCCGCTGGGCCGCGTTACCCGGGTGCTGGCCGGGAAGTGACGCGCGGCGGAGGCAAGCATTTCGCCCTGTTGACGCTCCAGTGCATGACGCAATTTACGTAAATGGCGGTCGTAGCCGCCGTGTTGCAGATAGTCAGCGATAGCCGCTTGGGCCGGCACCGACGGTGAGATCGTCGTCATCAGCTTGAGGCGACTGATCTGTTCGGCATAGCGGCCGCCCGCCACCCAGCCGATCCGGTAACCCGGCGCCAGGCTTTTGGAAAAAGAGCCGCAATGCATCACCCATCCGTCACGGTCGTGGCTCTTGACCGGTTTCGGCGGCTCCTGGTTGAAGTACAGCTCGGCGTAGACGTCGTCTTCGATCAGCGGGACTTGATGGCGCTGCAGCAACGCATAGAGGTTCTCTTTGTTTGACTCGCTCATGCTCGCACCGAGCGGATTCTGCAGGCTGCTCATGAACCAGCAAGCCTTGATCGGCAAGCTGCTCAGCCGGCTTTCCAGGGTGCTCAGGTCGATTCCGTCCCGCGGATGCACCGGGATTTCCACAGCCTTGAGCTTGAGCCGCTCCAGCACCTGCAAAGTGGCATAAAACGCGGGCGCTTCGATGGCGACCAGATCCCCCGGCTGGGTGACCACCTGTAAACAGAGATTCAACGCTTCCATGGCGCCGGTGGTGATTACCAATTCGTCCAACGGAAGCATGACTCCGCTGACCATATAGCGCAGCGCGATCTGTCGGCGCAGGTCAGGGTGGCCGGTAGTCATCTCGGCGATCACTTCACGCCCCGGCATCTCGCGCACGGTGTGCGCCATTGAGCGCGCCAGGCGTTGCAGCGGGAACAGATCAGGACTGGGGAAGGCGGAACCGAACGGAACGGTGTCCGGATCGCGCAGCGAGGCGAGCACCGAGAACACCAGTTCGCTAACGTCGACATCGGTGGTTTCGCTCAGGCGCGGGCTGATCTCGGGCTCGGGAAGCAGGCGTCTGGCGTGCTCGCGAACAAAATAGCCCGAGCGCGCCCGGGCCTGGATCAAGCCGCGGTCCTCCAGCAGGTAGTAGGCCTGGAATACGGTGGAGGGACTAACGCCGTAGGTGCGACTGGCATGGCGCACGGACGGCACCTTTTCACCGGGCGCCAGCACGCCGGAGCGGATCAGTTCGGCTATTTCGTCAGCGAATTTCTCGTAGCGCTTCATCTGCTTCCGCTTCAGCAAGGGGCAATATCGGTCAGCCGCGTGAGCGGGCTCGTGCGAGCTGCCACCATCCTACCGAACCCTTGGACCAATGAAGGTGCTCGGCGCCGTTACCTGGCGTGCCGGGTCGCTCGCGTCAGTGACCGAAAAGTGCAGTTTCTCGTGCGCATCCCCATTGGCGTCAACGAGCGCCACGCTGACCGGTACGTCGACGATCTCACCTGCGGTTAGGCTGATCTGGTGCGGGCCGTGCAGCTCGTAGGGGCCTTCGCCCAAGGTGATCAGATAGTCACGCGGCTGCTGGGTTTTGTTGATCACCTTCAGGCTGTACATGTTTTCGATCTGGCCCTGGATATTCTCTCGGTAGAGGGTGCGGTCCTTGGTTACATCCAGGGATAACGTCGGTCGCGCTTCCAACGCCCAGACGAAGGCACCGATCATAGCTACCAGCGCTCCGGCATAGCCGATCAGACGCGGTCGCAGCAGCCTGGTCTGGTCGCCTTCAAGCGCACGTTCGGAGGTATAGCGGACCAGACCCCGGGTGTAACCCATCTTGTCCATGACGCTGTCGCAGGCGTCGATACAGGCACCGCAACTCAGGCAATCGAGTTGCAAACCGTCGCGAATATCGATGCCGGTGGGGCAGACCTGCACGCATAGCGTGCAGTCGATGCAGTCACCAAGACCCTCGGCGTGTGGATCGGCGTCTTTGCGCCGCGCGCCTCGTTGCTCACCCCGGGCGGTATCGTAGGACACCACCAGCGTGTCGGCATCGAACATCACACTCTGGAAGCGTGAATAGGGGCACATGTGCACGCACACCTGTTCACGCAGCCAGCCGGCGTTGATGTAGGTCGCGGCGGTGAAGAAGAAAATCCAGAACGCGGCGGTTCCGCCCAGCTGCAGGCTGAACAGATCGATGACCAGATCACGGACCGGGGTGAAGTAGCCGACGAAGGCAATCGCCGTGGCCAGGCTCACGGCCAGCCAGACGGCGTGCTTGGCAGCGCGTCGTGACAGCTTGCTGAGTGACAGCGGGGCGGCGTCCAGCTTGATTCGCTGGCTGCGATCGCCCTCGGTGACTTTCTCAGCCCACATGAACAGCCAGGTCCAGGTGCTTTGCGGGCAGGCGTAGCCGCACCAGACGCGCCCCGCGAGCACGGTGATGAAGAACAAGCCGAAGGCGGCGATGATCAGCAACGCCGATAACAGGATGAAATCCTGCGGCCAGAATGTCGCCCCGAAGATATGGAACTGTTGTTTGTTCAGATCCCATAGCACCGCCTGGCGCCCGCCCCAGGTCAACCACTGGGTGCCGAAATAGAGCAGGAACAAAAGTCCGCCGCCTATCAGGCGCAGATTGCGGAACAGGCCGGTAAAACTGCGGGTGTGAATCGGCCCGCCCGCCTGTGCCGGGGTCAGGCGGATCGGCTTGCGTGGATCGACGGTGTCGATGATTGTTGCGGGGATGCGTTCGGTCATTGGGGTGCCCCTGTCAGGCTATATCAGGCGGCGACGATGATCTGATCAGGGTGTTTCGCATAACAGGCTCAGGTACCGCTGAAAAATACGCATCAGATGGTCGCTGCGCTGGTTTGGACTAGCATCCGACGGTCCATCCAAGGCGTGCGCCGGCGTAACGTAGGGTTTTGGCGACAACCTCGGTAAATTTGAACATTGCACCGTGCCTGTAGCATGCGACGCTAGGCCACAGTCACCGCGAGCAACTGATACGGTTTTTCCGTGCCCATCTGCACCTGTTTCGAGGCGCGCGAGGCAAGTCATAGTTCGTCGTCTGTGGCCGAAGCGTGCTGCCAGCGCCCATTCCCGGCATGATTACCCGTTCCGCTCAACCGCTTGATAGGACCCCTGATGATTCTCAAAGGCCTGACCTGGCTGGTCGTACTGCAGCTGCTCGGCAGCGTCATCCACCTCTCGCTGCTGCCCGCCTTGCCGGGCCCGATCATTGGCATGGTGTTGCTGTTTGCGCTGTTACTGCTGCGGCGAGGCATTCCTGAGCCCCTCGAGAAGACCGCTGCGCTGCTGTTGCAGTACTTGCCGTTGCTGCTCATCGTGCCGGCGGCGGGAATCATGACCAGCAGCGATGCGTTGCTCGCCGACCTGCCGGCTATTGCCGCCGGATTGGTCCTGTCGCTGGTGGTAACCGTGCCGTTCTGCGGTTGGCTGATGCAGACGCTGATCAGACGAATGGATCGGCAGCGTGAGGATCAGGCATGAGCGGCCTCGACTGGCGCAGCGTCTGGGCGATGACGCTGGATCATCCGCTGTTTTCCGTAGGGCTCACGCTGATTGCGTTTCAGCTGGCGCTGGCGCTCTACCGGCGCAGCGGCTGGCTGGTGCTGCAGCCGGTGATGGTTGGCATGTTGCTGGTGGTCGGCACGCTGTACCTGTGCGGCATCGACTATGCGAGCTATCGGGCCGACGCGTCGATGATCGCCGTCCTGGTCGGCCCTGCGACGGTCGCCTTGGCGGTGCCGTTGTACCGTCATATCCGCCGCATTCAGCAGCTGTTCTGGCCGATCGTTATCACCTTGGTGAGCGGCGGGGTGCTGGGCGTCGTCCTGACGCTGACCATTGCCGGCTTGTTGGGCGCGGACATGGCCGTATTGATGAGCCTGTCGCCCAAGGCGGCAACCATGCCGATTGCCATGCTGGTGGCTGAGCAATTGGGCGGCCTCGCGTCGCTGGCGGCGGTCTTCGTCATGCTGACGGGTGTGATCGGTACGGCCTTGGGCCCGCTGTTGCTGGGTTGGGCTGGGGTCGATCACCCGGCGGCACGCGGTTTGAGCTACGGCATCAATGCGCACGCCATCGGTACGGCGCGGGCGCTGGAGGAGGGGGACGAGTGTGGCGCGTTTTCGGCGCTGGGAATGAGTCTGCTGGGTATCCTGATCGCACTGTTCCTGCCGCTGGCGCTGGGCTGACGCTGGTTTACGGCCTTGAACCTGTTGCGATTGCTTCGGGTACGCCTAGGCTTAGGGCACCCATCTCAGGAGCGGTCCCATGTTCGAGCAGTTCCAGCGTAGCGAGTGCGAGGTCAATGGCGTTCGGATCAACTATCGGAAGGGCGGCTCCGGTCCGCCCCTGCTCTTGCTGCACGGCTACCCGCAAACCCATGTGATCTGGCACGAAATCGCCGATCAGCTGGCTGAACGCTTCACCGTCGTGGCGGCTGACCTGCGTGGTTATGGCGATAGCAGCAAGCCCGACGGCGGCGAGAACCACGTCGCCTATAGCAAGCGGGAAATGGCGCGGGATCAGGTCGAGCTGATGCGCTCGCTGGGCTTCGAGCACTTTGACATTCTCGCCCATGACCGCGGTGCGAGAGTTAGCCATCGGCTGGCGATGGATCATCCTGAAGCGGTACGGAGGATGATCCTGCTGGATATCGCGCCGACCCTGGCCATGTACAGCCAGACCGACGAAACCTTCGCGCGTGCTTATTGGCACTGGTTCTTTCTGATCCGACCGGCGCCGCTGCCGGAAACCCTGCTCGAAGCGAACCCTGAACTCGTTCTGCAAAGCGCCGTGGCGACTCGTGCTGATCATGTGCACCCATTCACTGAGGCGGCTTACGCCGAATACCTTCGTTGCATGAAGCAGCCGGGCACCATCCACGCGTTCTGCGAAGACTATCGGGCCAGTGCCGGCATCGACCTTGAGCATGACCGTGCTGATCGCGCCGCTGGCCGAATGATCCAGGCGCCGTTATTGATGCTCTGGGGGGCGCACGGAATCATCGAGCGATGCTTCGATCCGCTGAAGGAGTGGCGTGTGGTGGCGCAGGACGTACGAGGCAAAGCGTTACCGGCTGGGCACTATTTGCCTGAAGAGGTGCCCGAGTTGCTTCTGGAGGAAGTGCTGGCCTTTCTCGACTGACAAGCCGACGTATCGGTTTTTGCGATTGATTTGTGCGGAATAATCCAACCATGCACTCGCCGATCCAATAGAAGATGGCCTCATTCCGCCGCTCGGCGCCGACAGTCGAGCCGGCCAGACATTGAGGCTTCTGCAATGATCGATATTCGTCCCCGCGCGGGCCTTGGCGCTGCTCAATACGGATGGCTGGATACGCGTCATCACTTCTCGTTCGCTGAATACCACGATCCGGCGCGCATGCACTGGGGCCATCTACGGGTCTGGAATGACGACAGCATCGCCCCGCACTCCGGATTCCCGACACATCCGCACCGTGACATGGAAATCATCACCTATGTGCGCAAGGGGGCGATCACCCATGAGGACAGCCTCGGCAATCGTGGGCGGACTGTGGCCGGTGACGTGCAGGTGATGAGCGCGGGCACCGGCATCGCCCACAGCGAATACAACCTCGAAGACGAGACCACCGAGATCTTCCAGATCTGGATCTATCCGGACCAGTCCGGCTTGCCGCCCGCCTGGGGCACACGACCTTTTCCAGCAGGCGAGCGGGCTGGCAGCTTCGTCACCCTGGCCAGCGGCATGGCCGAAGACAGCGACGCTCTGACCATACGAGCCGATGCCCGTCTGGTTGCTGCGACACTTTCGGCCGGTCAGGTTGCCGAATACGACATTGGCCCGGACCGTAAGGTCTACCTAGTGCCTGCCAGCGGGCGTATCGCAATAGGTGAGCGAGTGGCGGCTGCAGGCGATGGAGTCGCCGTGCGAGATGAGACGCGGCTGAGCATCAAGGCGTTGGAAGACAGCGAAATTGTGCTGGTCGATGTGCGCTGAGCGTATCGACTAAAGCAGGAATACAACCCAGGAAGAGGAAACTGAAGATGGCAAAGATTCTCGTGCTGTACCACTCAATGTATGGCCACGTCGAAACCATGGCCAATGCAGTGGCCGAAGGTGCGCGTCGTGTGGAAGGGGCGGAAGTGACCGTCAAGCGCGTGCCGGAAACCATGCCGGAAGAGGCTTTCAAAAATGCAGGCGGCAAGGTTGACCAGGAGGCGCCGGTCGCCAATCCCTCGGAGCTGGCCGATTACGACGCGATCATTTTTGGTACGCCAACGCGCTTCGGCAACATGTCCAGCCAGATGCGCACCTTCCTCGACCAGACCGGCGGGCTCTGGGCCAAGGGCGCGCTGCATGGCAAGGTCGCCAGCGTGTTCACTTCCACCGGCACCGGCGGTGGCCAGGAGATGACCATTACCTCGACCTGGACCACCCTGGCGCACCACGGAATGATCATCGTGCCGACCGGCTATGGCATCGGCGAGTTCTTCGACATCTCCGAAATGAACGGCGGAACGCCTTACGGCGCTTCGACTATCGCTGGCGGTGATGGCTCGCGTCAGCCTTCGAACAAGGAACTGACCATCGCCCGCTATCAGGGCGAGCTAGTGGCCCAGACCACGGTGAAGCTGAAAAGCTGACCCGCTGCCCATGGTGCCGAGGCGGCTTGGCTCGCCCGGCGCCTCGGCGCGCCCCGGACAATCAATCGCTTCGCAGCAACCCGTACATCAGCTCGTCGACGTAGCCGCTGTCGCTGGCACGTTTGTAGGCCGCGCGCTGAGTACCCTCGTGGACAAAGCCCAGGCGTTTATAAAACGCAATGGCACGGGGATTGTCCGCCTCAACAGTTAGCTCGATACGGGTGATGCCCGCTTGCCACAGCCGCGAGATCGCGTCCTGCATCATTGCAACGGCGACGCCTCGGCCTTGCGCTTCCGGCGCCACGGCCAAGGTTCCCAGGTAGGCCACATGGGCGGTGCGACCAACATGCCGCTGCGCCTTGTAGAAGCCCCTCACTTCGCCATTGACCTCGTACAGGTAAAAACAGCCGCTCTCGAACAGCGGGTCGAACACCTTGCTGAAAGCCTCCCGTGGCATCGGGTCAAAGCCGAGGAAAGGCACCACCGTTTCGTGCATGTAGATGTCGTAGACGCGGTCGTAATCGGCAGGGGCAACCAGTCGGCGCATGTCCATTTTCCTAGGGCAGTGGCGCGAACAGCGCCTCGATATCACTCGGCTCCAGTTGCCAGCCGCCTTGCTCACCGGCGTCCAGCACGCCGGAAGCCAGTTCGGCTTTGCGTTGCTGCAGTTGCTGAATCTTTTCTTCGACGGTAGCCCTGGCGATCAGCTTGTAAACGAATACCGGTTTGTCCTGACCGATGCGGTGGGCGCGGTCGGTGGCCTGGTTTTCCGCGGCCGGGTTCCACCAGGGGTCGTAATGGATCACGGTGTCGGCCGCGGTCAGGTTCAAGCCGGTACCGCCAGCTTTCAGGCTGATCAGAAACAGCGGGACGTCCCCGTTCTGGAACCGCTTGACCGGGGTGCGCCGGTCCTTGGTTTCGCCGGTGATCTGAACGTAGTCGATGGCGCGGCTCTGCAGCTCGTCTTCGATCAATGCGAGCATCGAGGTGAACTGTGAAAACAACAGGATTCGCCGGCCTTCAGCGAGCAGTTCAGTCAGCATCTCCATCAGGCTATCGAGTTTGCCTGAGGTGCCGCCACGAACTGGTCGCACGGCTTCGCCCTTGACCAGGCGCAGATCACAGCACACCTGACGCAGCTTGAGCAGTGCATCGAGGATAATGATCTGGCTGCGCGCCAGGCCTTTGCGGTCGATCTCCTCGCGGACCTTGCTGTCCATGGCCAGTCGTACGGTTTCGTACAGGTCGCGCTGAGCCGGGCTGAGTTCGACCCAGTGCAGGATCTCGGTTTTCGGCGGCAGCTCCTGGGCAACCTGCTCTTTGCGCCGCCTGAGCAGGAAGGGTTTTATCCGTTTGCTGAGGTGCTCCAGCCGCTCGGCGTCGCCGTGTTTCTCGATGGGCGTGCGGTAGTCGCGGTTGAATTGCTTGGTGTCACCCAGCCAGCCGGGCATGAGGAAATGAAACAGCGACCAGAGTTCGCCCAGATGGTTTTCCAGCGGCGTGCCGGTCAGGCAGAGGCGCTGGCGGGCGTCCAGGCGTCCGGCGGCTTGTGCCGCCTTGCTGCTGGCATTCTTGATGTTCTGGGCTTCATCGAGCACCAGCACATGCAGCGGTGTTTCTGCGAGCAGGTCGATGTCTTTGGGCAGCAGCGCATAGGTGGTGAGCAGCAGATCGTAATCGCCCAGATGCTGGTAGAGCTTTCGACGTGTCGTCCCATGCAGCGTTGCGACTTTCAGTGACGGCGCGAAGCGGGCCGCTTCGTCCTGCCAATTGGGGATAAGCGTGGTGGGCATCACGACGAGCGAGGGGCGGTCCAGCTTGCCGGCTTGCTTCTCGAGTAACAGGTGAGCAAGGGTCTGCAATGTTTTACCCAGGCCCATGTCGTCGCCCAGGATACCGCCGACCGCGAGGGTCCGTAGGGTTTGCATCCAGCGCAGGCCATCCAGCTGATAGGGGCGCAGCGTTGCGTTCAGACCCTGCGGTGGGCTGATGTCCTGTGCGCGGTAGTCGCGCAGTCGCTGGGCGAACTCCCGCAAGTGCTCGCCGCCCTTCCATTGCAAGGGAAGCGCATCCAGTTCGGCCAGCCGCGCTGCATCGGATCGCTCCAGCCGAAGGTTTTCGCCGTTTGGCTGTTCCTGCAGATAGAGCTCGGACAGAGTGGCAAGGATGGGCTTCAAACGACCAATAGGCAGCAACACCTGCAGTGGCTGATCATCGCCGTCACGGCGTCGGGCAAGTTGCACCCGAAGGGTCTCGTCGTCGCTGCGTTGCGCCAGCGCTTGCGCTGAAAGCAGGGCCGGGTTGCGCCTGATCAGGCTGAGCAGAACCGGCAACAGACTGATCCGCTCACCCTCGACGATGATGCCCAGTTCCAGGTCGAACCAGCTGTGCTCGGGCGGTTCGTCGACCTCGGCATACCAGGCATCAATCTGTGTCACGTCATAAGCAAAGCCGGGCTGCATGACCACTTGCCAGCCTTGCTCGCGCAGCGGGGAGAGCTGGGTCTGCGTGAAAGTGAGCCAGGCCGCCTCGTTCTGCAGCTCGAACATCTCTGCCGAGTCCTTGGGAAGCGCCAGGCTCTGACGCAGCGCCGGACGGAAACCCAGTTGCTGCAATTGCTGGCGCAGTGCCTGCTCGACGTCTGGCTGGCGGGCAATGCTAAGCACGCGAGCGCCTTCGGTCTGCCGGACACGCTGGCCAGGTTTGGCTTTGCCGTGAACCTGGGTGCGGCCGTAGAGGAAACTCAACCCGGCACGATGTTGGTGCTCGCTGACCATGCGCCCGCTGCTGAGCTGGTAGTTGACCGCCTGATGACTGCCGAGGCTCAGGTGGGGCAGGGGCAGCAGGTCATCGACCTGATGTTCCTCAGGCTTGGCGGGGGCCGGCAGCTGTGGGGCGATTTCATGCAGCGTCAGGCTGAACAGGGCGGCCTGGGCGGACGGCACCGCAGGTGCATCGAGCAGGTGTCGGGCCAGCGACATCGGCAGACCGTGATCGACCAAGCCCAGTTCGTTCCGGGTCCTGTCGAAGTAGTACAGCGGGTCCACAGTGGTGATCAGTTGGCCGTCGGTATCGGCCATGTCCAGGCCAGGCTTGAAGCTGCCGTCGGATTGCTCGTTCCAGCTGAAGCGCGCCTGGCGGGTTCTTCCGGGCTGCAGAGGGGGCTGATCCCAACTGAGAAAGGCGCGACCGGTCTGGAGAATCAGTCGCAGGATTTCGCCGCCGTTCTCGCCGATCGGGTTGAACCCGTTACCTGACGTGCGGCCCAGCGTAGCCAGTGCGGCAATGCGTAGATCCAGCGGTTGCATGAAGTTTGGCTGGCGAAAGCCGGCTTCACGCAGACCGTAGTAGGGCTGTCGCTCGCCCCATGTGCCGTCTTTGTGTTGGCGCGCCTTGTAGACCTCTATGGTGAAGTCAGGGCATAACAGATAGTGCAGACACCAGCCTTGGCCGGCTTGGAGGTTGTCGCCCAACGCCTGCGGAAGCTGCGATAGCCACTGTTCCAGCCGGTCAGGGAAGCGCTCACCGGACTGCTCGCTCTGCTTGGCAGGCAAGCGCTCGGCTCTCGTTTCGAGGGTTGCTATCAGGGCTGCGCAATGCTTGCAGTTGAGACCAACCGGGCAGCTACAGAGGCAGCTGAGCCTGCCATCGCGGGACAGCTCAAGCGACTGGCGATAGACGCTGCCAGCTGAACCGCGACACGTCGCTTCGACGTAACGCGAATCCTCCCGCACGAGCCTGATGCGGTCCTCCGCTGCGTACTGCTGGCCCCTGGCGATAGCGTTTTCAGAAAACGGCAATCGCCATGCGCCTGGCAGGTTGGGAAGAAAGTCACCCTGCATCGGTGAATCGGGTGGCGAGCACAGGCGTTATCGACATCGTTAAGGCTTATCCGCAGACAAACGTTCGAGGAGCGCTTCAAGCGTGTTGAAGCGCTCCTCGGCACGCTCCATCGGCACCTGAAACTTGAACACCGTGGCGCCTTCGAATTTGTAGCGGTTGGGCTGGCTCTGGATCAGTTTGATCAGCACCATCGGGTCGACACTGGTGTCCGCGGCGAACTCGATACGCCCGCCCTGAGGACCTGCGTCGATCTTGGTGATACCGAGGCTGGCGGCCTGCAACTTGAGCAAGGTCAACCTGACCAAATGCTTGGCCGGCTCCGGCAGCAGTCCGAACCGATCGATCATCTCCACTTGCAGTTCGCGCAGGCCGTTCTCGTCGGCAGCATTGGCGATGCGCTTGTAGAGAATCAGGCGTGCATGCACATCCGGCAGATAATCTTCCGGGATGAGCGCCGGCACGCGCAGGTTGATTTCCGGGCCGCCGCCCAGAGGTTGATCGAGATTCGGTTGCTCACCTTTCTGAATGGATTTGACCGCACGCTCGAGCATTTCCATATAGAGGGTGAACCCGACCGCCTGGATTTGCCCGCTCTGACCATCGCCAAGCAATTCGCCCGCGCCGCGAATCTCCAGATCGTGGGTGGCGAGGACGAATCCAGCCCCCAGATCCTGCGCATTGGCGATGGCTTCCAGGCGCTTTTCAGCGTCGGGCGTCATGGCCTTGCGTGGCGGCGTCAGCAGGTAGGCATAGGCCTGGTGGTGGCTCCGGCCGACCCGGCCGCGGAGCTGATGCAGTTGAGCCAGGCCGAACTTGTCGGCACGCTCGATGATGATGGTGTTGGCGCTCGGTACGTCGATGCCCGTTTCAATAATGGTCGAGGCGATCAACACGTTGAAGCGCTTGTGGTAGAAGTCGCCCATCACCTGTTCGAGCTCGCGCTCGCGCATCTGCCCGTGACCTACGCCGATACGCGCTTCCGGGACCAGTTCGGCGAGATCAGCGGCGCACTTCTCGATCGTTTTCACATCGTTGTGCAGGTAATAGACCTGGCCGCCGCGCAGCAGCTCGCGCAGTAGCGCCTCTTTGATCACGGAGTTTTGCTGCTCCATGACAAAGGTGCGTACTGACAGTCGACGCGCCGGCGGCGTGGCGATGATGGACAGATCACGCATCCCCGCGACGGCCATGTTCAGCGTGCGCGGAATCGGCGTGGCGGTCAGGGTCAGAATGTCCACTTCACTGCGCAGCGCCTTGAGCTGTTCCTTCTGGCGCACCCCGAAGCGGTGCTCTTCGTCGATGATCACTAAGCCCAGATTGGTGAACTTTACATCGTCTTGCAACAGCTTGTGCGTGCCGATGAGGATGTCGACTTTGCCTTCGGCCAACTGGTCGACCGCGGCCTGAATCTCCTTGGCTGACTTGAAGCGGCTCATCACTTCGACGCGCACCGGCCAGTCGGCGAAACGGTCGCGGAAGCTGTTGTAGTGCTGCTGCGCGAGCAGGGTGGTGGGCACCAGCACCGCCACCTGACGGCCGCTATGCACCGCGATGAAGGCCGCTCGCATGGCGACTTCGGTCTTGCCGAAGCCCACATCGCCGCAGATCAGGCGGTCCATGGGCTTGGGCGCGAGCATGTCGTGGCGTACGGCTTCGATGGCGGCCTGCTGGTCCGGCGTTTCTTCGAACGGGAAGCCAGCGCTGAAGGTTTCGTAGTCCAGCTGCGGATCTTCGAAAGCGTAGCCTTCGCGCGCGGCGCGACGGGCATAGATGTCGAGTAGCTCCGCAGCGACGTCGCGAACTTGTTCGGCGGCCTTGCGCTTGGCTTTTTGCCAAGTTTCCGAACCCAGTCGGTGCAGCGGGGCGAGGGCGTCGTCACTGCCGGTGTAGCGGGCAATCAGGTGCAGGCTGGAGACCGGCACGTAGAGCTTGGCGTCCTCGGCGTATTGCAACATGAGGAATTCGGCAGCCTGACCTTCGATTTCCAGCGTGACCAGGCCGTGATAACGACCGACACCGTGGTCGATGTGCACCACCGGTGCGCCTTCGCGCAGTTCGGTGAGGTTCTTGATGACGTTCTCGCCGGCATCACGCCCTTTTTCACGCCGACGGCGCTGCATGATGCGTTGGCCGAACAGCGGGCTTTCCGCAATGAGCGCGATAGCCGGATCCTGCAAAAGCAGGCCGTCGTCCAATGGCGCGATCGAGATGGCTAAACGCTCACCACTTTCGACAAACTGCGGCCAGCCTGAAACTTCCAGCGGGCGCAGCTTCAGTCGCGCCAGTAGCTCCAGCAGGACTTCACGGCGCCCAGCTGATTCGGCGGTGAAGAGTACGCGACCGGGAAACTCATCGAGGAAACGGCGAAGCGCACCGAGCGGCTCGCTGGCCTTGGCATCGATCGCCAGTTCCGGGAAGCGGCTGGCAGCGAAGCGCTCGCGGCCGATGCCGCTTTCCACATCGTCCTGGCTGGCCACGATGCGTGGCCACAGCTTCAGGTGAGCGAAGCAATCCTCGACGGCCATGAACAATTCGGCCGGCGGCAACAATGGCCGCTCAGGGTCGACTCGACGCTCTTCGTAGCGAGTACGTACGTCTTTCCAGAAGTGCTCCGCGGCCTGCTCGATACCCGGCAGTGAAAACACCTGGGTGTCCTCCGGCAAGTAATCGAACAGGGTCGAGGTCTCGTCGAAGAATAGCGGCAGGTAGTACTCGATCCCGGCCGGGGTGATGCCGGTGGACAGATCCTGGTAGACCGGGCAACGGCGGAAATCCACATCGAAGCGTTCACGGAAGCGCGCGCGGAAGCCAGTGACCGACTCCTTCTTCAGCGGGAATTCGCGGGCTGGCAGCAAACGGATCGAGTCGACCTTGTCGATCGAGCGCTGGTTTTCAGGATCGAAGGTGCGCAGCGTTTCGATTTCATCGTCGAACAGGTCGATGCGGTAGGGCAGGGGGCTGCCCATCGGGAACAAGTCGATCAGCGCGCCACGAACGGCGAATTCGCCATGTTCGTACACCGTGTCTACACAGCGGTAGCCGGCCGCTTCCAGGCGTGTGCGCATCTGTTCGACGTCAAGCTTCTGGCCGACATCCAGTACCAGACTGGAACCGAGCAAAAAACGCTTCGGGGCGAGTTTGTGTAGCGCTGTGGTAATGGGAACTACCAGAACGCCGTGAGTCAGCTCTGGCAGCTGATAGAGCGCTGCGATCCGCTGGGAAATGATGTCCTGATGCGGTGAAAAAACGTCATAGGGCAGCGTCTCCCAGTCGGGAAAGTGCAGAACCGGCAAGTCGGGCGCAAAGAAGGCAAGCTCTTCCTGCAGGCGTTCGGCGCTCTGGCTGTCGGCGGTCAGTAGGAGGGTGAATCGGTCTGCGTTGCTGGCGGCTTCGGCAATGGCCAGGCTCAGCGCAGCTCCAGGAAGGTTGCCCCAGGTTTGCTTGCCGCTGGCGGCAGGCATGGGCGGAAGGCGCAATACGGACACGAGTGGGCGTGGCTCCGGTCGATAAAAAATGGACCGCCGGGATTGTAACTATCCGCGCGGAACGCTGTCAGTGTTTCGGCTGCACAGATTGCCGACGCTAGGGTGCGGCGGCATAATGTAGCCCTTTTTCTCAGCCCCTACATGTTGGAAGGAACTGCCCGTGACTCAGAAGCCCGACCAGTGTCTTGGTGAATGGATTGATCGAGAAGCCCTCGCCGAAGCGATGATTCCGCTGATTGGTCAGCTGTATCGTAACAACAACGTGGTGACTTCCATCTATGGCCGTGGGTTGATCAACCGTTCGGTCATCGCACTGCTCAAAGCTCATCGTTTTGCGCGTCACCGTCAGGCCGACGAAGCCGAGCTGTGCGTCAATGAAACTCATCAGATTCTTACCACCATGAGCCAGATGGACCTGGGTGCCGCTTCGGTGGACCTGGGTAAAGTCGTGGGGAAGTTCAAGGCCGAGGGGAACGGTCGCAGCCTTGACCAGTTCGTGCGTGACGAGCTGGCTGAAGTCGCTGGCAAGCGCAACACCACCGGCGTCCACAAGGGCACCGACGTCGTGCTCTATGGTTTCGGTCGGATCGGTCGCTTGCTCGCCCGCATCCTGATTGAAAAGACGGGCGGCGGCGATGGCCTGCGTCTGCGTGCCATCGTCGTGCGCAAGGGGGCTGATAACGATCTGGTCAAGCGCGCCAGCCTGCTGCGCCGCGATTCGGTCCATGGTCCGTTCGAAGGCACCATCCACATCGACGCCGAAAACAACACCATCACTGCCAATGGCAACCTGATTCAGGTGATCTATTCGAACGATCCTGCTTCGGTGGATTACACCGAGTACGGTATCGAAAACGCTCTGCTGGTCGACAACACCGGTAAATGGCGCGACGCCGAGGGTCTCAGCCAGCACCTCAAGTGCCCGGGTGTTGCCCGTGTTGTGCTGACTGCGCCTGGCAAGGGCGAGTTGAAGAACATCGTTCATGGCATCAACCATGGCGAGATCACGGCTGACGACAAAATTGTATCTGCGGCGTCCTGCACCACCAACGCAATCGTGCCGGTGTTGAAGGCGGTCAATGACCAGTACGGCATCGTGAATGGTCATGTCGAGACTGTGCATTCCTACACCAACGACCAGAACCTGATCGACAACTTCCATAAAGGCAGTCGTCGTGGTCGTAGCGCTGCGCTGAACATGGTCATCACCGAAACGGGTGCTGCGACAGCTGCCGCCAAGGCGCTGCCGGTGCTCAAGGGCAAGCTGACAGGCAACGCCATTCGCGTTCCGACGCCGAACGTTTCCATGGCGATTCTCAATCTGAACCTGGAAAAGGCAACGAACCGCGAAGAAATCAACGAGTACCTGCGCCAGATGGCCATGCATTCGGATCTGCAGAAGCAGATCGACTTCGTTAACTCGCAGGAGGTTGTTTCAAGCGATTTCGTAGGCTCTCGTCACGCAGGCGTAGTGGATGCCGAGGCCACGATCTGCAGCGACAACCGTGTCGTTCTGTATGTCTGGTACGACAACGAGTTCGGCTACAGCTGTCAGGTGGTGCGCGTAATGGAAGACATGGCGGGCGTAAACCCACCTGCGTTTCCACGCTAACAGGCAGCTAGCACTGCAGACAAAACGGGAGCTTCGGCTCCCGTTTTTCGTTTTTCAGCTCGCCGCGTATGCCGTATTCATCGTGCTTGCAGGCGAAGCGTCAATAGTCGGTTGCGGATGACCGCTTGTCTTCAGTCAAAAAATTGGAAGGCCTTGGGTGGTCAGTCACGTGTCGCGGCCTCTATAATCGGGCGGATTTCTACCTGGGCCCGTGGCATAGCGTCGCGCCAATATATTGTTGGTGCGCGTCGTGCAATTCGACCTTCAGCTAAATCGCTGGGCCTGTAAAAAAGTCTTTCAAAATCAGTGGTTAGGCGAGCCGATGATCAATATTAAACGTGGGCTAGATTTGCCCATTGCAGGTGCGCCGGCGCAGCGTATCGAGGCCGGAAGGCCCGTGCGAAGCGTCGCCGTAGTAGGGTTTGACTACCCTGGCATGAAACCGACCATGGAAGTGCAGGTCGGTGATCGCGTGAAACTGGGTCAGGTATTGTTTTCCGACAAGAAGATACCTGGCGTCCATTTCACCGCCCCTGGTGCGGGTGTTGTAAGCGCGATACATCGTGGCGAGAAGCGCGTCCTGCAATCGGTGGTCGTCGATTTGGAGGGCACCGAAGAGCTGACTTTCAACCAGTACGGTTCGACCGAGCTGGAAGGCCTGGGTGACGAGAAGGTCCGTGAGAATTTGCAGCAAGCCGGTCTCTGGGCTGCGTTGCGCACTCGTCCGTACAGCAAAGTTCCGGCTATCGATGCCGTGCCGAGCTCAATCTTTGTCACTGCCATTGATACTCACCCGTTGGCTGCCGACCCAGCAGTGATCATTGCGGAGCGGGCTGCTGATTTCGAAGCAGGGCTCAAGGTTCTTGGCAATTTGGGTAAGTTGTTTCTGTGCAAGGCCGATGGCGCTTCGCTGCCCGGCGAACAGGTTGCCAAAGTTCAGACTGAACGCTTCGCTGGTCCGCATCCTGCAGGTCTAGCTGGCACGCATATCCATTTCCTGGATCCAGTAAGCGCCACCAAAAGCGTGTGGACGGTCGGTTATCAGGATGTGATTGCGATCGGTGCGCTGTTTCTGACCGGTAAGCTTTCGGTGGAGCGTGTGGTCTCGTTGGCCGGCCCGGTCGTAGAAACCCCGCGTCTGGTACGCACTCGCCTGGGCGCCAATCTTGATGAACTGACCGCCGGCGAGCTGCAGCCCGGCGCAAACCGTGTCGTGTCCGGGTCTGTCCTGGGCGGCCGTACAGCGCATGGCGCTTTTGCGTTTCTAGGTCGCTATCACCAGCAGGTGTCCTGTCTGCGTGAAGGCAAGGAGCGGGAAATGCTGCACTACCTGCGTGCCGGTAGCGATAAGCACTCGATCCTCAATATCTACATCTCCAAGTTGATGGGCGGCAAGAAATTCGCTTTCTCAACCTCCACCAACGGCAGCCCGCGCGCCATGGTGCCGGTTGGCAACTACGAAGAGGTCATGCCGCTCGACATTCTTCCAACCCAGCTGCTGCGCTCGCTGATCGTTGGAGATACCGAGGTTGCGCAGAAACTGGGTTGCCTCGAGCTCGATGAAGAAGACCTGGCGTTGTGCACTTACGTCTGTGCCGGCAAGTACGAGTACGGCCCGATCCTGCGAGACAATCTGACCCGCATCGAGAAGGAGGGTTAAGGCATGGGCATTCGCGAATTCCTCGACAAGATCGAGCACAACTTCGAAAAGGGCGGCAAGTACGAGAAGTGGTACGCGCTCTACGAAGCGGCGGACACCTTCCTCTATCGTCCGGGCAGCGTTACCAAGACCACTGCTCATGTGCGTGATGGCATTGACCTGAAGCGGATGATGATTACCGTCTGGCTCTGCACCTTTCCGGCCATGTTCTTTGGTATGTGGAACACCGGTTATCAGGCCAACCTGATCTACGCACAAAGCCCTGATCTGCTTGCTGTACAGGAAGGCTGGCAGTTTGCACTGATCAGTGCGTTGGCGGGTTTCGATCCAACCAGTGCGTGGGATAACTTTATCCAGGGCGCAGCGTACTTCCTGCCGGTTTATGCGGTCACCTTCATCGTCGGTGGCTTCTGGGAAGTACTTTTCGCTTCGATCCGCAAGCATGAGGTCAACGAGGGCTTCTTCGTTACCTCGGTCCTGTTCGCGCTTACGCTGCCGCCTAGCATCCCGCTTTGGCAGGTCGCACTGGGTATCAGCTTCGGTATCGTTATCGGTAAGGAAATCTTTGGCGGCACTGGTAAGAATTTCCTCAACCCTGCTCTGACTGGTCGTGCGTTTCTGTTCTTCGCCTACCCGGCACAAATGTCCGGCGACGCGGTTTGGACTGCAGTCGACGGCTATGCCAGCGCCACTGCTCTTAGCCTCGGTTTTGCCGGTGGCATAGAAAACGTTGTGGAAAGCGGTATCACCTGGATGGACGCCTTTGTCGGCACCATTCATGGTTCGCTGGGCGAAACCAGTACGCTGGCTATCTTCATTGGCGGCGCGGTACTGCTGATGACCAAGATTGCGTCGATGCGTATCGTTGCCGGCACCATGATCGGCATGATCGCACTGAGCTCTTTGTTCAATCTGATCGGTTCGGACAGCAATCCATTGTTCGCCATGCCTTGGTACTGGCACATGGTGGTGGGTGGTTTCGCCTTTGGTCTGATCTACATGACCACCGACCCCGTGTCGGCTGCGATGACCAATACCGGTAAGTGGGTCTATGGCATTTTCATCGGTGTGATGGTGGTGCTGATCCGTGTAGTCAACCCGGCCTTCCCTGAGGGCATGATGCTGGCAATTCTATTTGCCAACCTCTGTGCTCCCTTGATTGACCACTTCGTCATCCAGGCCAATATCAAGCGGAGGCTGGCGCGCAATGTCTAGTCAAAAAGAATCCACTGTCCGTACGCTGATAGTGGCCCTGCTGGTTTGTCTGGTGTGCTCGGTATTTGTTGCCGGTGCGGCTGTCGCATTGCGCCCGACACAGCTGGAGAACCGTCAGCTCGACAAGCAGCGCAGCATTCTGGCGATTGCCGGACTCGGTGAGGCCGGTATGTCCGGCGCCGAGGTGAAGGCGCTGTATAAAGAGCGCATTGTCGCCAAGCTGGTCAATCTCGAAACTGGCAAGTTCAGCGACGAGTTCGATCCGAATACCTTCGATCCACTGGTTGCTGCGAAGGACCCACAGCTGTCCGATGCATTGCCGCCAGAGCAGGACATCGCGTCGATCAAGCGTCGCGAGAAGTACAGCGTCGTGTATATCGTCGAAACCGAGGGAGAGCTGGATACTCTGGTACTGCCGGTGCGTGGCTATGGTCTGTGGTCGACACTCTACGGTTTCCTTGCCCTTCAGGAGGATCTGAATACCGTGGCGGGCCTCGGCTTCTACCAGCACGGTGAAACACCAGGCCTGGGTGGTGAAGTCGACAATCCCAAGTGGCGCAGCCTCTGGGAAGGCAAGGAGCTGTACAACGAGGATGGAGAGCTGGCGATTCAGATCGTCAAAGGTGGAGTCGATCCGCAGAGCCCGAAAGCCGACCATCAGGTCGATGCACTGGCCGGCGCAACGCTGACCAGTAATGGGGTCAACAATCTGTTGCACTTCTGGCTCGGTGAGAACGGCTTCGGTCCTTTTATCGCTAACCTGCGCGCTGGGGAGGCTTGAGTATGTCGCAACCTACTATTAAGGAAGTCCTGTTAAATCCGGTCTTCAACAACAACCCCATCGGCCTGCAGATCCTTGGGATCTGCTCGGCGCTGGCGGTTACCTCCAACCTGAAAACAGCGTTGGTCATGTCCATCGCGCTGACACTGGTTGTGGCATTCTCCAACCTGTTCATCTCGATGATCCGCAGCCAGATTCCTGGTTCGATCCGCATGATCGTGCAGATGGTGATCATTGCGTCACTGGTTATTCTGGTCGATCAGGTGCTCAAGGCTTACGCGTTCTCCTTGTCCAAGCAGCTCTCGGTCTTCGTCGGTCTGATCATCACCAACTGTATCGTGATGGGCCGGGCCGAGGCGTTTGCCATGCAGAACCCGCCGGTGCTTTCGTTCTTTGACGGGCTCGGCAACGGCCTGGGTTACAGCGCCATGCTGATCGCGCTCGGGATCATTCGCGAGCTGTTCGGTGCGGGTAAATTGATGGGCTACACCATTCTTCCCGTCGTCAATGACGGTGGCTGGTATCTGCCGAATGGCCTGCTGTTGTTGCCGCCTTCTGCGTTCTTCCTGATCGGTCTGTTCATCTGGGGCATCCGTAGCTGGAAGCGGGAACAGGTCGAGAAGCCGTCCTTCAAGATGGCGCCTCAGGTCTCGAACAAGGAGGCTTATTAATGGAACACTACATCAGCCTGTTCGTCCGTGCCGTGTTCATCGAGAACATGGCCCTGGCGTTCTTCCTTGGCATGTGTACCTTCATCGCAATCTCGAAGAAGGTCGAAACGGCTATCGGTCTGGGTATCGCGGTCATCGTGGTGCAGGCCATAACCGTTCCAGCCAACAACCTGATCTACACCTACCTGCTGAAGGCCGGTGCGTTGTCCTGGGCTGGCCTGCCGGAAGTCGATTTGAGCTTCCTCGGCCTGCTGAGCTACATCGGCGTAATCGCGGCGATCGTTCAGATCCTGGAGATGACCCTCGACAAGTACGTACCCAGCCTCTACAACGCGCTGGGCGTGTTCCTGCCTTTGATCACCGTGAACTGCGCCATCATGGGTGGCACGCTGTTCATGGTTGAGCGCGATTACAACCTGGGCGAAAGTGTGGTCTATGGCATGGGTTCGGGGTTGTCCTGGGCGCTTGCTATCGCCTTGCTTGCCGGCATTCGCGAAAAGCTCAAGTACAGCGATGTGCCGGAAGGCCTTCAGGGCCTCGGGATCACCTTCATCACCATCGGACTGATGTCGCTGGGCTTCATGTCTTTCTCTGGCGTACAGCTGTAAGGACGGGATGAACTGATGAGTTACGAAATTTTCCTCGCCATCGGCATGTTCACCGCCATCGTGCTTGCACTGGTTGTGATCATCCTCGCGGCGCGCGCCAAGCTGGTCTCCAGCGGCGACGTGAGCATCGAGATCAACGGCGAACGCACCATTACGGTCCCTGCTGGCGGCAAATTGCTGCAAACCTTGGCGGCCAACAATATCTTCCTGTCGTCTGCCTGCGGCGGCGGTGGTACCTGCGCGCAGTGCAAGTGCATCGTTGAAAGCGGTGGCGGAGAGATGCTGCCGACGGAGGAGTCTCACTTCACCCGTCGTGAAGCTGGGGAAGGCTGGCGCTTGTCCTGCCAGACGCCGGTCAAGGCAAACATGCAGATCGAAGTCCCGGAAGAAGTGTTCGGCGTCAAGAAATGGGAATGCACGGTTCTGTCCAACCCCAACGTGGCGACCTTCATCAAGGAACTCACCTTGAAGCTGCCGGAAGGCGAGAACGTAGACTTCCGTGCGGGTGGTTATGTGCAGTTGGAATGCCCGCCTCATGAAGTCCGTTACAAGGACTTCGATATCCAGGAGGAATATCGTGGCGACTGGGACAAGTTCAACCAATGGAAGTATGTGTCGAAGGTCGAGGAGACTGTGATTCGTGCGTACTCCATGGCGAACTACCCGGAGGAAGTGGGGCTGGTGAAGTTCAACATCCGTATCGCTTCGCCACCCCCAGGCAAAGATGATCTGCCGCCTGGCCAGATGTCCTCTTGGGTCTTCAGCCTGAAGCCTGGTGACAAAGTGACCGTGTACGGACCGTTCGGCGAGTTCTTCGCCAAAGACACCGACGCGGAAATGGTCTTCATCGGCGGCGGTGCGGGTATGGCGCCCATGCGTTCTCACATCTTCGACCAGCTCAAGCGTTTGAAATCCAAGCGCAAGATGAGTTTCTGGTACGGCGCGCGCTCGATGCGCGAGGCCTTCTACGTCGAAGAATACGATCAGCTGCAGTCCGAGAACGACAACTTCCAGTGGCATCTTGCATTATCCGACCCGCAACCTGAAGACAACTGGGAAGGTCCGACTGGCTTCATTCACAACGTGCTGTACGAGAACTATCTGAAGGACCATCCGGCGCCTGAGGATTGTGAGTTCTACATGTGCGGCCCGCCAATGATGAACGCCTCGGTGATCAAGATGCTCACCGACCTCGGCGTCGAACCGGAGAACATCCTTCTCGACGACTTCGGCGGATAGTATGAGCCATGCGTTACTTCAGCCCGTCATCGTTGCCGCCCTGGCGGCAGCCCTGACGGGCTGTCTGTTTCAGGACAAGGTAGAAAGTTTCGGCGGGCCCACCATGGGCAGCACCTATTCAGTGAAGTATGTGGCCGATGACGCCGCTGTTTCCAAAGAGCAGTTGCGAGACGAGACGGAGGCAATTCTGGCCAAGATCGACAGCCAGATGTCGACCTACCGTGCCGACTCGGATATCGAGACGTTCAATGCGCTACCTGCCGGCGCGTGCATGGCCATGCCCGGCGAGGTTCTCGAGCTTTTTCGCGCCGGCCAGCAGCTCTCGGAGGAAAGCGCAGGCGCTTTTGATCTGACGGTAGAACCCTTGCTTGACCTCTGGGGCTTCGGTCCCCATGGAGCCGGCGAGCGGGTGCCTTCTGCCGACGAGATCGCCGCGGCTCGAGAAAACATGGGGCATCAGCATATTCGGATTGATGGCGAACAGCTTTGCAAGGATGTAGCCGTACAGGTTGATTTCAATAGCATCGCTGCCGGCTACGCAGTGGATCGGGTAACCGCCAACCTAGAGGCTTCCGGCGTTCGTCGTTACCTCGTCGAGATCACTGGAGAGCTCAAAGCGCTTGGCCGTAAGCCCGATGGGGCGCCCTGGCGAATTGCAATCGAGGCGCCGCATGACAATGAGCGAGTAGCCCAGCGGATTGTCGAGCTCAATGGCTATGGAGTGTCCACGTCGGGCGACTATCGCAACTATTTCGAGCGTGACGGCAAGCGTTATTCGCATACGCTTGATCCGGTAACCGGCGCGCCGATCGATCATCACCTGGCCGCCGTGACGGTTGTCGATCGCTCGACATTGAGGGCAGATGGGTTGTCTACTGTATTAATGGTGCTCGGCCCCGAGCGTGGTCTGGCGTACGCGACGGAGCGAGGCATTGCGGCGTTCTTCGTGATTCGTGAAGGACAGGAATTCATTAGCAAAAGCACTGAGGCCTTTGATGAGCTATTCGGTGCGGGAGTAGGCGAATGACTTGGTTAATCGTTTTTCTGGTCATGTTGCTGGTGGTGTTCGGCATGTCCATCGGCGTGATCATGGGTCGAAAGCCCATCGCCGGCTCCTGCGGGGGCATTGCCAATCTTGGCATTGAAAAAGAGTGTTCGATTTGCGGCGGGAGCCGTGAGAAGTGTGAAGAAGTCAATGAACAGGCGAGCCACGGTGATAAAGCAGATCTCGCGTACGACGCGACCAGACGCTGACAGCCGACTTGATCGAAAGCTCGGGATATTCAGTGTCCCGAGCGTTGGTCTTTGCATGCAAGGTCGAGGCAAACCGTCCACCGGCGCAATGAGCCACTTGGCGGCGCGCCGATAAGCAACTTCCGCTACCCGGTTTCCCGAATTCGTTAACAGCGGCAGGGCTGCCTGCTGCCTGGTCTGGGGTGAATATGGCTGTCTACAATTACGATGTGGTGATATTGGGCTCGGGCCCTGCCGGCGAAGGCGCGGCGATGAACGCGGTCAAGGCCGGGCGCAAGGTTGCTGTGGTCGACAGCAGGCCTCACGTGGGTGGTAACTCGACCCATCTGGGCACCATCCCGTCCAAGGCGCTGCGCCACTCGGTACGGCAGATCATGCAGTACAACACCAACCCGTTGTTTCGTCAGATCGGTGAGCCTCGTTGGTTTTCGTTTCCCGACGTCCTGAAGAGTGCCGAGAGCGTAATCGCCAAGCAGGTCACCTCCCGTACGGGCTATTACGCACGTAACCGCATTGATATCTTCTTTGGCACCGCCAGCTTTGCTGACGAGCAGACCGTGGAAGTGGTCAGTGCTAACGGGATGGTTGAAACACTGGTGGCCAACCAGTTCATCATCGCGACTGGCTCTCGTCCCTATCGCCCTGATGATGTCGACTTCTCTCACCCGCGTGTCTACGACAGCGACACTATTCTCACCTTGAGCCATACCCCGCGTCGTCTGATTATCTACGGGGCAGGCGTGATCGGTTCCGAGTACGCATCGATCTTCAGCGGCCTCGGTGTGCTGGTTGACTTGATCGACAATCGTGACCAGCTGCTCAGCTTCCTCGATGACGAGATTTCCGATGCGCTCAGCTATCACCTGCGCAACAACAACGTGCTTATCCGTCATAACGAGGAGTATGAGCGCGTTGAGGGTGTGGACAACGGCGTGATCCTGCATCTGAAGTCGGGCAAGAAGATCAAGGCCGATGCCTTCCTCTGGTGTAACGGTCGAACCGGCAATACCGACAAGCTCGCCTTGGAAAATATCGGCCTTAAAGTCAACAGCCGCGGTCAGATCAAAGTCGACGAGCATTACCGAACTGATGTCGGCAACATCTATGCGGCGGGCGACGTAATCGGTTGGCCATCACTGGCGAGCGCCGCTTACGACCAGGGGCGTTCTGCGGCGGGCAGTATCGTGGAGAACGACAGCTGGCGTTTCGTCGATGACGTGCCTACCGGTATCTACACCATTCCGGAGATCAGTTCGATCGGCAAGAACGAGCGTGAACTGACCGAAGCGAAGGTGCCGTACGAGGTGGGCAAGGCGTTCTTCAAAGGCATGGCGCGGGCGCAGATTTCAGCCGAGCCGGTCGGCATGCTGAAAATTCTTTTCCACCGCGAGACGCTGGCAGTACTGGGAGTGCATTGCTTCGGCTATCAGGCTTCGGAAATCGTGCACATTGGCCAGGCGATCATGAACCAGCCGGGCGAGGCAAACACCCTCAAGTATTTCATCAATACAACCTTCAACTACCCGACTATGGCCGAGGCCTACCGCGTCGCCGCCTTCGACGGGCTCAACCGGCTTTTTTGAGCGGCTCCGACCGGTGGCCTGAGCCGGTCGGGGAAGATACCCGAGGTTGGCGTTGGCCAAATCGGGAAAGTTTTTAGGGCAGGATTTCAGGCCGCCAGTGATGGCGGCCTTGCTTTACGCGTTGCGTAGCGTCGTCAGGGCGAGGCCGGGATAGTCGGTGATCAGGCTATCAACACCGAAATCTGCAAGTCGACGCATCAAGGCCGGATCGTTCACCGTCCAGACCGAGACGTGCAGGCCAAGTTGACGCGCTTTGGCGATTCGCTCGGGCGTGCACAGGGTCCACTTCAGTGCCAATAGCGAGCAATCATATTGCTTGGCCACTTTCAGCGGGTCGAGCCAAGCATATTCGGCGACCAGGCCGCAGGAAAGCTCAGGTGTCAGTCGTTTCAACGCGCGCAGCACCTCTCGCGAACCTGATGTCACAGTGACCCGGTCAAGCAAACCATGACGTTCGGCTAGCGCTTTAATCGCCAATACGGATCGCGCGGCGCGAACGCGCGAGGCACTTTTTACCTCCAGCTGCCAGTGCTCGAATTCGCACTGCTCGAACAGCTCCTCTAGGCGCGGTATGGGGCATGGCTGTTTCCAGCTGGGGCCTCCCTGGCGCGCGTCGTATTGGGTCAGTTCTTCTGCATCATGCTCAACGACCTTGCCGCGTCTTCCTGTGGTGCGCTTGAGCGTCGGGTCATGGATGACCATCAGCTCACCATCTTTGGAAAGATGCAGGTCGAGTTCGCAGCGACGAACGCCGTGAGCGAGGCACTGCTTAAAACTGGCCAGGGTGTTTTCAGGCGCCTCACCCTTTGCGCCGCGGTGGCCATAGATTAGCGTCACGGTTGTCTCTCTGGTTGTGATGACGAAGGATGTTGGGGATGGACAACACTGTCGATCACCCGGTTACCCTCGAAATAGACGGAAAAGTCGCGGTAATCCCAGCGAGTGATCGGTGGCTGTCCAACAGCCGGGTGTTCCTCATCGGCCAGACCGAAATGATCAAGTACATCGATTTTCGCGTCCCCGCGGCTGGGGAGCGGGAGGTTGACCAGGCCTTGCTGGCCGAGCGGGATCTTGATGTCTTCAGCGTTTGCAGGCGCGTTAAGGCTGGTAATCAGCAGTAGCAGCAGAAGAGGGCGCATCAATCAGGTTCCTTGCGAGCTTTCACGAGCCAGGCGTCGTTCCGCCGCCTGTTTCTGCAGGATATGTCGTGCAAGCAGTTGTCGCTGTGCATCAGTCAGCGCTTCGAAGGACGTTCCGATCGCAAATTGCCCGCTCTCGAGGGCTTGGCAGCTCGCCACGCGTGCGGTTAGCAACATACCCAGGCCTTGGGGCATCAGCGCCAGTTTCAGCAGCCAGGTCGAGCCCACGTCAAGCGGTTGGTCGTTGACGAAACTGATGCCGCCTTCTGACAGTACGGTGGCGCGTGCAGGCCCGAGGTCTTGCAGTAGATCCTGAGCGAGCGCCTGGCCAATCAAGTCGATACGCTTGTTCTGTACCTTAAGGTAATTGGCCAGAGTGCGGTTGCCTTCGGCTATCTGACGCAGCAGATGCTGTGCTTCGAAGTCTAGCTGGTGAAGTTCGCCGAGCAATGCGAACCGTTGCGTCGAACCCGCGCCTGAGACTGTTTCGGCGTGTTCCGGCTGCAGGATTTCCAGTGCGATCATGTCCTCGATACGATAGTATTCGCGGCGATCATCAGTGTCTTCTATGGGCATGTCGATCCCTGAGCTGCAGTGATGGCTTGAGTGTATCAGGCCGCTTGGCGTCGTCATTCAGCTTGTTATTTCCCGCCAGCGAAAGCGAACCCAACGATTTATGTTCAGACCGCTGTCCGTGTATATCGGGGCGCGCTACACACGCGCCAGACGTCGCAGCCTCTTCGTCTCCTTCATCTCCTTCACGTCCATGATCGGGCTGGCACTCGGTGTGCTGGTCATGATTGTCGTGCTATCGGTGATGAATGGATTCGATCATGAAATGCGCAGTCGCGTATTGGGCATGGTGCCTCACGCTACCGTCGAAAGCTCAACCCCAATCGACGACTGGCGGACCGTGGCCGAGCAGCTCATGAAGCATCCTCAAGTCGCTGCGGTCGCTCCGTTCATACAGATGCAAGGCCTGCTGACCCATCGGGGGCAGGTCAGCAAAATATTGATCAACGCTGTGGACCCGGTTATCGAGCCGGAAGTATCCATAGTGGGCCAATTCTTTCGTGAAGGTGCGTTGGCTGAGCTGGCGCCCGGCGAGTTCGGCATTGTTATCGGTGATAAGGCAGCCAGCACCCTGGGCGTAGCTGTCGGCGACAAGGTCACCTTCGTGGCCCCTGAGGTCACCGTTACGCCGGCTGGGGTATTCCCTCGCATGAAGCGGTTCACCGTCCGCGGTATCTTTCATGTGGGGGCGGGCGAGATTGATGGTCATGTGGCCATGGCCAACATCTCCGATCTGGCACGACTGCATCGCTGGCAGCCGGATCAGGTTCAGGGGCTGCGCCTGCGTTTCGTCGACCTATTCCAGGCCCCGCGCATTGCCTGGGAGCTGGCGGGCCAGCTGGGTGATGACTTCTATTCGCGGGATTGGACCCGCACCCACGGAAACCTTTATCAGGCGATCCGTATGGAAAAGGCCATGATCGGGCTGCTGCTGCTGCTGATCGTCGCGGTGGCAGCCTTCAATATCATTTCGACGCTGGTGATGGTTGTGACCGATAAGCGTGGCGATATCGCGATACTGCGAACGCTTGGCGCGACGCCGCGGCAGATCATGGCGATCTTCATGGTCCAGGGCACCGTGATTGGTGTCGTAGGTACACTGGTGGGTGCGTTGCTGGGCATCTTCGCGGCGCTCAATGTCAGTAGCTGGGTCGCCGCGCTAGAGCGGCTGATCGGGCACAAGTTTCTCAGTGCAGACGTGTATTTCATCGACTATCTGCCGTCTCGACTGATGACCGTCGACGTGGTTCAGGTCTGCGCAGCAGCATTGATTCTCAGCTTTTTCGCCACCCTGTATCCGGCGTGGCGTGCGGCCCGGACGCAACCGGCCGAGGCGTTACGATATGAGTGAGTTGTCTATGAATGAACGGTCTGCGAACGAGGCTGCGGTACTGAGCTGCCGCAACCTGGGCAAACGCTACGAACAGGGACCGGAGTCGGTCAGTGTGCTTTCTGGTCTCGAGCTGGAGCTGTTTCCAGGCCAGCGGGTCGCTATCGTGGGTACTTCCGGTTCCGGCAAGAGCACGCTGCTCAACCTGCTTGGCGGGCTGGATACGCCTAGCGACGGGAGCGTCTGGCTGGCTGGAGAAGAACTCTCTGCACTCAGCGAAAAGGATCGTGGCCTGTTACGTAATCGTGCGCTCGGGTTCGTCTATCAGTTCCATCATCTGCTGCCTGAATTCAGTGCTCTGGAAAATGTCTGCATGCCCCTGCTGATCGGCAAAACGCCGATACCGGAAGCGCGCAAGCGGGCCAGCGAACTGTTGCAGCGTGTCGGACTGGGCCATCGACTCGCGCATAAGCCTTCAGAGCTGTCCGGGGGAGAGCGTCAGCGTGTGGCGATCGCCCGTGCGCTGGCGAACCGTCCGGCGCTGGTGCTGCTCGATGAGCCAACCGGCAACCTTGATCACCATACTGCTCAAGGGATTCAGGACCTCATGCTGGAGTTGAGCAGCTCACTGCGTACGGCCTTTCTTGTTGTCACCCACGATCCACAGCTGGCGGGGCAGATGGATCATATATTGCGTCTGGAAGATGGTCGGTTGGTGGCTGGTTAATGTTCAGGCCACTCAGTATCTTCATTGGCAGCCGCTACACGCGGGCCAAACGTCGAAACCATTTCATTTCATTCATTTCTCTGACGTCCATGATTGGCTTGTCGCTGGGTGTGCTGGCGATGATCATCGTGCTGTCCGTCATGAACGGATTCCAGCGCGAGATGAGCAACCGCATCCTGGGCATGGTGCCGCATGTCGTAATTGCCGGTGATGGACGGCCAGTGGATGACTGGCAATCGCTGGCCCAGCAGCTGCAGGCGCACCCGGGGGTGCTCGGCACGGCACCAATTACCCAGCTTGAAGGCATGCTTTCCTACAGAGGCTCGATGCAGCCGATTGAAATCAAGGGCATCGATCCTCAGGCTGAAAGTGAAGTGTCGATCCTTGGCACGAAGATGGTCGCTGGCAGCCTCGATGACCTTGAGCCTGGAGAATCAGGCGTGATCCTCGGGTTGATGACCGCGCGTCGCTTTGGGCTGAAGCTGGGCGATAAGATCACCCTCATTGTGCCTGAACTCAGCGATGCGCCTGGCGGTATCACGCCGCAAATGCAGCGCCTGAACGTCGTTGGGGTATTCAAAGTCGGGGCTGAGCTGGATGGCAGTCTGGCAATGATTCACCGAGCAGATGCCGCTCAGATTCTTCGTTGGCAGCCGAATCAGGTCGAAGGCGTCAGGGTCAGGCTGGCAGATCTCTATCGGGCGCCCCAGATCGCAAGCGAGCTCGTCGCCGGGCTAGGTGAGGGGTACCGCGGCGAGGACTGGTCACTTACCCAGGGCAGCTTGTTCAGTGCGATGAAAATGGAAAAGACCATGATCGGTCTGCTGCTTTTGCTGATCGTGGCGGTCGCAGCGTTCAATATCATCGCCACCTTGATCATGGTGGTCGCCGACAAACGAGCAGATATCGCGATTCTGCGTACCTTGGGTGCAACGCCTCGGCAGATCATGGCGATCTTCATGGTGCAGGGCAGCATCATCGGTCTGACCGGGACCCTGATAGGGACCGTGCTAGGGGTGATCGGCGCCATGAACGTGAGCGCTCTCGTATCCTGGCTGGAAAAGGTGTCGGGACAGCACATCTTCAGTTCGGATGTGTATTTCATCAGCACCTTGCCGTCTGAACTGCGGCTGCAAGATGTCTTGCTGGTCACCTTGGCGGCACTGCTGCTGAGTTTTCTGGCGACGGTCTATCCCGCTTGGCGGGCCGCGCAGACACAGCCGGCCGAAGCGCTGCGCTACGAGTAGGTGATGATGTCAGCGGCGGTCCATCTGCCGCTTGCGCCAACTGCGACCGACCCACCAGCGCCAGTAACTCTGCGTGGCTACGTACCCTAGTATCGCTACTACGATTCCGACGACAAAAGAGCCGAGGAACAGGGGCTGCCAGTGGCTATCGAGCATCTGGCGCACCCAGGCAAGGCTGAGTTCCATCGGCATCGGGGAAACCGGCGTGTCCATCAGCCAGGCACCTACCTTGTAGTTGCAGTAAAAGACCGGCGGCATCGTCAGTGGATTGGTGAGCCAGACTAGGCCCACGGCGATCGGCAAGTTCGCCCGTGCCGGCACGGCGCACAGCGCGGCCACCAGCATCTGCAACGGCATCGGGATCATGGCCCAGAACAAGCCAATGGCCATTGCCCTGGAAACTGAATGCCGGTTGAGATGGAGCAGGTTGGGGTCGTGAGTCAGCGTGCCGAGAAACCGCAAAGACTTGTGAGCCTTTAGACGGTCGGGGTGCGGCATGTAGCGTTTGAAAAAACGACGCGGCATGAAGGTTCTCTGGCGGGGTGAAGCGCGCTGATTATGCCTGAAACGAGACCCGGCGCTGAGAGGAGTTTGTGACATAAATTCTACACTGTGAGCACCGACAGGACGTCGGTCAGGCTATGGGGCGCGGTATCTGGGTTGTTCAGAGGGACCCGTCGCTGGAAAGGACTCCGGGAGATCCAATGCGTACAGCGATGCTGGCGCTGGCAGCAGGCCTTCTGCTACTGCGTTTTTTACCGCAATTGCCGCCCGTCTCTGTGTTGCCATTTGTATTGGCGGCGGGGCTGGCCTTATTGCCGTTCCGCTGGCGAGCGGTCGGCTGCTTTCTCTGCGGGTTTGCGTGGGCCTGTCACAGCGCCCAGGACGCTTTGGACGACCGCCTTGCGGTCGAGCTTGATGGCCGAACGTTCTGGCTGGAAGGCATGGTAAGCGGTCTGCCGGATGTCCGCGGTGGTGTGGCGCGCCTTGAGCTGGTCGATATTACGTCCCGGCACAGCGGCCTTCCGTCCCGGCTTCGCCTTGCGTGGTACGGCGGTCCAGTGATGCAGGCAGGGGAGCGATGGCGGCTCGCTGCCAAACTAAAAAGGCCGCGAGGCTTGGTCAATCCTCATCCATTCGATTACGAGGCCTGGCTTCTGGCTCGGCGAATCGGCGCCAGCGGCACGATCAAAGCCGGAGAGCGCTTGTCGGCGGCTGAAGGGGAGCTGGCATGGCGCGACCAGCTGCGGCAGCGTTTGCTGGCGGTTGATGCTCAGGGACGTTCCGGCGCCGTCGCGGCATTGGTGGTAGGCGATGGCAGCGGTCTCTCCACCGCCGACTGGCGCGTTCTCCAGGACACCGGGACCGTTCATCTGATGGTCATCTCAGGCCAGCATATAGGCATGCTTGCCGGCTTGCTCTATGGCTTGGTCGCGTTGTTAGTGCGTTGGGGCGTCTGGCCGCGTCGAATCGCCTGGTTGCCCTGCGCTTGCGGTTTGGCATTGGCTGGTTCGCTTGGCTACGGTTGGCTGGCAGGCTTTGATGTACCGGTCCAGCGAGCGCTGGTAATGGTCACCCTGGTGCTTCTGTGGCGTTTGCGGTATCGGCAGCTCGGTGTCTGGTTGCCGCTATTGATCGCGCTCAATGGCGTCCTGCTTTTGGACCCGCTGGTCGGGCTGCAGTCGGGGTTCTGGTTGTCTTTTTTTGCAGTGGCGCTGCTTGCGCTGGTATTTCGTGGTCGGCTCGGCAGCTGGCGTTGGTGGCGCGCATTAGGACGCGCACAGTGGAGCATGGCTCTGGGTCTATTGCCGATCTTGCTGGCGCTTGGCTTGCCGGTCAGCCTGAGCGGACCTATCGCCAACCTCTTTGCAGTGCCTCTAGTCAGCGCGGTCATCGTACCCCTGTCGTTGCTGGGCACGGTCCTGTTATGGCTGCCAGGCGCTGGCGAGTCGCTGCTATGGATCGCCGGCGGGCTGTTGGCAATACTTTTTGACGTACTGCAGTGGCTTGCTGACTGGCAGCCCGCCTGGCTGCCGGCATCATTGCCAGTCTGGGCTTGGCTGCTGGTTGCGCTTGGAGTGCTGCTGACTCTGCTGCCCTCCGGAATCCCTTTCCGGGCACTGGGTCTGGTGCTTCTTCTGCCGTTACTGTTTCCTCCCACCAATGAGCCCCCGGATGGGCGGGCGGACATCTGGTTGCTCGATGTGGGTCAGGGGCTGGCTGTGCTGGTGCGCACGCATCAGCATGCGCTGCTGTATGACGCAGGCCCGCGATATGGTGACTTCGACCTCGGTGAACGGGTGGTATCGCCGTCTTTGCACGCGCTCGGCGTCAGCGATCTAGATCTGCTGCTTCTCAGTCATGCCGATAGCGACCATGCGGGTGGCGCATCGGCGATTCAGCGACAGATGCCAGCTGGACGGGTAGTCAGTGGCGAGCTGGACGGACTGCCTGCTTCCTTAGGCGCCGAGAGCTGCCGCTCCGGCGAAGCCTGGGAATGGAATAGAGTCCGCTTCACGCTTTGGCAATCACCGCAGGCTATGGATGGAAATCAGGCCTCCTGCGTGCTGTTGATCGAGGCGAACGGCGAACGTTTGCTGCTCACCGGGGACATTGACGCGGAAGCTGAGAATCTGCTGCTGGCGAGCGGCCTGCAGCTCGACGTCGACTGGTTGCTGGTGCCGCATCACGGCAGTCGCAGCTCCTCGTCCGCTGCATTCATCGAGGCAACAGGAGCCGAGCATGCGCTGGTCTCACGCAGCTTGCATAACGCATTTGGTCATCCTCATCCAGATGTGGTGCGGCGGCTGCAGGCGGCTGGGGCGCAGCTCCATGACACGGCTGAGCAGGGTGCAATGCAGATTCGCCTAGGCGGTTTCGAGCCTGTACGAGGATTACGTGCAGAGCAGCGATTCTGGCGGGAAAAATGAGAACCGGGGCCGTCGGCGGGCTGGCGGCCCTATGCTAGAGTGGCGCCACTTTTTCGAGGGGGATTCATCTCGTGTGGGAGCTGGTTAAAGCGGGCGGCTGGATAATGCTGCCAATCATCCTGTGTTCCATCGCAGCCGCCGGTATCGTTGCCGAAAGGCTGTGGACGCTTCGGCCTAGTCGAGTGACTCCACCGCACCTGCTTGGCCAGTTATGGAAATGGATCAAGGACAAGAAGCTCAGCAACCAGAAGCTCAAAGAGCTGCGCGCCGACTCGCCGCTGGGCGAGATCTTGGCTGCTGGTCTGGCTAACTCCAAGCATGGTCGGGAGATCATGAAAGAGTGTATAGAGGAAGCAGCCGCGCGCGTTGTCCATGACCTGGAGCGCTATCTCAATGCCCTGGGTACGATTGCCGGTATCGCCCCCTTACTCGGGCTTCTTGGTACGGTGCTGGGCATGATCGAAATTTTCAGTGCCTTCATGGGCTCCGGTATGGCCAACGCGCCGTTGCTCGCAGCGGGCATTTCCAAGGCGTTGATTACCACCGCAGCGGGTCTGATGGTTGGCATCCCGGCACTGTTCTTCCATCGTTTCCTCTTGCGCCGTGTCGAAGAGCTAGTGGTCGGCATGGAACAGGAAGCGATCAAGCTGGTTGAAGTGGTACAGGGTGACCGTGACGTCGACCTAGGAGAGGGCAAGGCGTGAAGTTTCGTCGCAAGGCGCGGGAAAACGTCGACATCGGCCTGGCCCCGCTGATTGATGTGGTGTTCATCTTGCTGCTGTTCTTCGTGGTGACGACTACCTTTACTCGCGAAACCCAGCTCCAGGTTGATCTTCCTGAGGCGGCGAGCGGTGTGCCACCGCAGGAAAGTGAGCAGAAGCGGCTGGAGGTTGTTATCGACGTCAATGGCAACTTCAGTCTCAACGGCAAGGCGCTGATCAAGCATGATCTGAACACCTTGATGGCGGCGCTCAGTAAGGAATCGGGCGGCGATACGAGTTGGCCTATGATCATCAGTGCCGATGGCAAAACTCCGCATCAGGCGGTTATTACCGCCATGGATGCGGCCGGGAAATTGGGCTTTGCGCACCTGCGCATCACTACCGTTGAGGCCCAGCCGGAGCCCTAATGTCCTTTGCTGATCGCCTCCAGCGGGCCTGGTACAAAGGGCATCCTGCCTTGGCGCTGCTCGCACCACTGGAAATGCTCTACCGGCGCGTGGTGACCGCTAAGCGGAAGCGGTTCATCGACGGCGTGAGCGACTGCTATCGGTCGCCGGTGCCTGTGGTGGTGGTCGGCAATATCACCGTTGGCGGCACCGGCAAGACCCCCTTGATTCTCTGGCTCATCGAGCACTGTCAGCGACGGGGCCTGAGAGTTGGTGTCGTCAGCCGTGGTTACGGTGCCCGACCACCCGAGT
>TARA_R100000541_G_scaffold3093_1_pt1 | contig 57651 bp, 52 predicted proteins | sample TARA_R100000541 | Tara Oceans TARA_R100000541 (sample SAMEA2621416) | marine metagenome | biome: marine biome (ENVO:00000447); feature: surface water layer (ENVO:00002042); material: "saline water (ENVO:00002010), including plankton (ENVO:xxxxxxxx)" | depth 5 m | reverse complement strand
TGCTGAGTGCGAGCCATGCCGATGAACTTAATCACCAGCTCGGCTTCCGGCTGGTAGAGCACATACCGCGGACTAACTCGGCTGCGAGTGCTTAGCCGGCACCGCCATGCAGTAGTATCTCCAACTTTGCTAGTCGTAAATGGTCGCTGATAACTGTTCCCCGTACGCAGCGTAGCAAACTCGCGGTTCGGCCAGCTTAGATTTCGGGGGCCTAGCTATGCGCTTCAGCGTTCGGGCAGCCGTGCAGCGCACTGGATGAACGCTTTAAGCGCGTGGCGACGTAGCCAGGACACACCTTCAGGGCTTGACGAGATTTGGAGGCAGTCTCCGCAACCAGCTCGATGCCGCCCCCCCCCATGCAGTTCGGGGAACCGACCCGGTCAGGAGCGAGGCGTCAAGAATGTGCAGCAGCTGCTAGCAGGCTTACACGCTGGGGAGTGGTGACAGGCCGAGCTGCGAACAAAGGAACGTAGCGGCACGCTCCATCACCCATGCAGTGCCGGGCAGCGCACCAGGCATCTCGATGAATCCGTGGATCATCCCAGCTAACTCCAAATGCTCGACCTGATTGCCAGCAGCCCTCAGCGCATCACAATAGACGCGGCCGTCGTCACGCAAGGTGTCGCATTCGGCGGTGACGATCAGTGCTGGCGGAAGATCGCGATGATCATCGGCGAGCAGCGGCGAGATGCGGTAGTCTTGCGGGTCTCCGCTCTCGCCCAAGAAAAGGCCTGTCCAGTGCCGAATAAGATCGGCTGTCAGCGGCGGCACGTCGGCGTTCTCCTGCCGCGCTGGAAAGCGGGCCCATGCGGCTTCAGTCATGTCTGCAGCTGGATAGAACAGCACCTGCGCTCGCAGCTTCACCTCGCTGCTGCGCAATGCCAGACAAGCCACCGCCGACAGGCTGGCGCCGGCACTGTCGCCGGCGATAGCGATGCGCAGAGGATCGATATTCAGTAAGGTTGCTGCGCGCACCAGCCAGTGCAGTACCGCAATTACGTCATCAGCCCCCGTGGGCATGGAGTGCTCCGGCGCCAAACGATAATCAACCGCCAGTACGGCGCAGCCGGACAAATGCGCCAGCCGCCTGCAGACCTTGTCATGGCTGTCAAGACCACCTACAACCCAACCACCGCCATGCAAATAAACTACCAGCGGGGCTGGGCCTTCTGGCAGTTGTTGCGGGCGATACAGACGCAGGGGAATCCCCGCAGCAGCGACATCTGCGTTAAGCTCCTCGACCGACTGTACTTCGAGGCTCGGCCCCCCTAACTTGGCGCCGAGCTGCACGTATGCCTTGCGGGCATCAGCGATGGACAGGCGCTCGAAAGACGGTACGCCTGACGCCGCCGTCATTTGCATCAAAGCTTCTACTTCAGGGCTTACATTCATTGCTATTCTCCGCTGCGGTTTAAAGCCTATAACCGACGCCTAGGTTGAAGACATTGTCCACCTCGGCACTCACGTTGGTCCCGGCACTGCCACCCTCGCCGCGCACCGTGGCGCCTGGTGCCCACATGTAACTACCGGTCAGTTCCAGCCCACTATCAAAAGCGTAAGTGGTCCCGACCATGTAATGTTCGCGTTGCATCAGAGGCGCCAGGCTGGCCATGGTTGCTTCGCTATCTGGTATTAGCTCACTAGCCAGCGAGGCCCCGGCCCGAACGGTCCAGTGCCGGTCCAGCTCCCAGGCCGCACCAAAGCGAGCAATACGCTGGTCCCGCCAACCAAATCCGGGGCCATCGCTATCGCCAAACTGGCCGCCCTCGGTTAACCGGTTGCCGTAGGTTTTCTCATCCGACCAGTTAATCCATTGAAAATCGGCAGCCAGGGTGATAGCTGGGGTGATTCGGTAGGCCAACCCGACCCCCGCTACCTGCGGCATGTTCAGGCGCCCCTTAGGTATCAGGTCGCGGTAGCGGTCCAGCTTCTGGAACCATATGGGGCTGGAATAGGTGACCCCGATGCTCAGACGGTCATTCACCTCACCGAGATAGCCCAGCGCGAAACCGCCACCATAAGCCTTGTCCGACCCCGGCGTGGCGAACCCCAGCCCCTCCAGCCCTGCAACTTCCAGCCTCTGGTGTGCCAGTCGCGGCGAGAAACCTAAGTAATGCCCGGGCGACACACGCCAAGTTAATGTAGGAGCCAGCACTGTCTGCTGGAAGTCGGACTTGGTGTTTCGACTGCCGAATACCGGCTCCTTATAGTTCAGCAAAACGCCCTGGGCGAACATCGAGACGCCCCAGCTGAAGTCCTCGTTGATCACCCGGTTGAAACCACCGGTGGGTACAGCAACGTCGGCCGTATCCTGGTAGCGGCCGGGCCCAACCTCGGATTCGATCAACGCGCGAATAAAAGTGATGTCAAAGTCGACACGATTGGCAACCAGAGCCATACCGGCAGGGTTGTTGGCCGAGGCGGCAGCGTCCTGGGGCAAGGCAATGGAAGCGCCTCCCATGCCTACAGCCTTGGCGCCGTAACCGGGCAGCATGACACCATTGTTCGCTTGCGCCTGCCCCGCAATCAGCAGGGCTATCGGCAGAGCTGCGCGGCTGCAACTGTGCCGCATACCACTCGGCCGACGGACCGCCCGCAGGCAAAAAAAAGTTCTCATATGTTTCTCGCTTTTGTTGTTGTTTTTGTTTTTAACGCCGGCGCAACAGCAGCCATGTGGCCGGCGCCCTCTGCTGTCGTGAGATAGCTGATCAGCTTCGAGGAAGCATTGCCGAGCAAGGAGCAACGGACTTGGCGAAGCGTGCAGAAAGTTGTCGAGGCGTGCGGATTTTTGCCGACAGCCGCTGCGGCTTGAGGGCGACCATGAGAATACGGTAGTGTTTGTTGACGTTCGTCGGTACTGCCCGACGCAGGTACTGGAGGAGTAACAATGGCAAGCTCAGATATCGTCCAGTCCTGTCGGCCTAGCGAATCCTATGTCGGTGCGCTCGCCAAAACGGGGAATTGGGACGCCTTTCTTGAGGGCTGCCGCCGGGCCTATCCGACCGTGTCGATCAGCCCTCCCAGCAACGGAGCACGCCAGGGCCGCATTCGCTGGCGCATATTTGACGACTTCTCAATAGCTCACGTCCGTACGGATAACGTTGTCGTCGATGCCTCTGCTCGTGTAGCGGCCCAACAAGGCCTGGCCGACCGCTATTTGCTGGTCTGGCAGTTGGGCGGAAATGCATGCTTGGAGAATGCCAGAGGCCATACTGAGTTATTGCCTAGCCAGGCGATGATCGTGCCCTTTTCCGACTCCTGCCGCATGCACGCGAACGAGCACTACAGTGCACTCACCTTAGTCTTCGCTGTGAACCATATGCCACGCTGGAAAGGGCTCGCGGCTGAGCTGTGTGGGCGGCCGCTAATGACTGATGCCGCTTTCAACGCAGCCGCCGCCGGAATCGACTCGCTCCTATGCAACGGAGGGGATGCACGCTCGGCGTCGTTGGTGGTGGACTACGCAGTAGATCTGGTATTCCGTACGCTGCTAGAGCATACCGGCATCGTGCCACTCACCCCATCTCGAGCGGGGGCTAGGCTTGAGCACGCCAGACTCTTAGTGCAACGGCATCTGGAGGATGTTACCTATTCACCAGCGCAGCTGGCCGATGCGCTGGGCATGTCGCGTCGATCATTGTACGAAGTGTTTCACCAGTACGGCACAACACCGGCACGCTTTATAAGGCAGGTACGCCTGGAGAATGCGCGCAGCGACGTTCTGAGTAACGGCACCGACGCGCCGACCATGACAGAGGTGGCTTTGCGCAACGGTTTTAATGACAGCGCAAGTTTCAGTCGTGCATTTCGCAATGCTTTCGGCGTGACTCCGAGTGCGCTTCGGGCCGCGAGTTGAACTCCTGCCTTGAGACGAGCCCCGAAGGAGCGAGGGGCTCAGTAACATGCCAGCTCTCGGTTCATGCCGTCAGGGAGGAGAGGTTATCCTGCAAGCAGGTTTTCAGACTGCGTGGCTTATTTCCTGTCAATTTTTCGACCGCGTCCGTTACGCTCGCTGTCCACCCCTGGCGCACGGGATAGAAGATCGATGCCAGGAAATGGGCATAGTCCTGCGGCATACCGGCGCCGGTAAGAATCGTGACGAAGGCGGCATCATCCAGGGCGTTATAAGTTACCGGCTTGCCCAGCAGATCCGATAGAAGGGAGGCTGCTTGGGCATAGCTCAGCGCTTCAGGACCAGTCAGGTTGAAGGCATGTCCATCGAAGTGATCCGTGGTCAGCACGGCCGCCGCGCTCTGCGCGACGTCACGCACGTCGATGAAACTGGTCTTGCCGTCGGCTGCCGGTACGGCGATCTGCCCATGGTCAACACCTGCCTTCCAAAAAGTGAGAAAATTGTCGGCGAACCAGTTGGGCCGCAAGATCACGAAAGGCGTGCCTGATTGCTCAACGGCCAGCTCAACCTGTCGATAAGGGATCGAATCGTCCGCTTCGACACCGAACACGCTCAGAAACACTACTTTGACTTTGCGTGCGGCCAGGGCTTCGATCAATGGGCCGAGCAATAGCTTAGCCTCCAAGTATCCAGTCGGCAGCATCACAAACGCACGGTCGATGCCCTCGAGCGCCCTCGAGAATGTCGCAGGATTGGTAATATCGAACACCACCCCTTCGGCGCCATCTATCCCGTTACCCGAACGCGAAGCGGCCTTCACCTCCTCACCCAGCTCCATTAATGTACGGACTAATGGACGACCAATGTTCCCGTTAGCGCCCAGCACGAGAATCTTTCCTGTCATATCGTCACCCTAAGTATCAATTAGAAACCAGGTATCTTTATAGAGCCAATGCGCGAGCAGCGGAAGAAGGCACTATCGAGTAACTTGGTTACCTGTAGGAAACTCTAATCGGGATAATCCAGCATGACTCAGCCTAATCTCGCCTATGACGTGTTTGAGGATCGTTGTCCTGCACGTCTGGTGCTAGACCGCCTTGCGGATAAGTGGGCACTGCTCATCCTTGATCGCCTCAAAAGCGGGCCAGTGCGCTTCAACACTTTGCGTCGCGACATCAAGCGCATATCACAGAAGATGTTGGCGCAAACATTGCGCAAGCTAGAACGCGACGGCCTCGTCTCACGCCGAGCCTTTCCTACGGTTCCTGTTACCGTCGAATATGACCTTACGCCTCTAGGTAAGACGCTGACCCAGACGGTTGCAGCGCTGGCACACTGGGCCGAGAAGAACATGGACGCGATCCTTGCATGTCAGACAGCGTACGACTCGGTGGATAACTCGGTGGATAAAGTCGCCGAGTCATAGTTCGGGAGGGGCGCAGAGGCGCACACATGCAAGCTGCAGAGACTATCGTGCTAGCGCCAGTATTGACCTTGAGCATGACCGGGCGGATCGGCATTAGCGCTTGCGCTTTGAGCTGCTGCTGTGGAGCGGTCGCGGCCTGGCAGGCCGTCTGTACGACCGTGCTAGACGTCTGGGCCGGCTATGCCGAATAGCGTTGTCACCCAGCGAGGGTGCTCACTCCCTCAAGCAGTCTTGCTCTCTAGTTCAGTCCTCCGAAACGTTTGTAAAAACTTGCACCTGCGTCGGGAAGCGGCCCTTCTGCTGTCTCAAGCACCTCGTCCAGCCAGCGTTCTGCCTCGGAAAACACCATTCGGTAAATATTGCGGCACAATTGACGGGCTGCTCGTCCCTCCCAGTCTCCGGGCAATAACTCGTCGGGCAACTGGGGGTCACGAAGCAGAAGCCTGCGATATTCATGCACAAGCAGGATTCGGGCTAGGAAGCAATCTTGCGCATTTAGACTGTCCTGCTCGCGCAAAGCCTGCCAGAGTGGACGGAACAAGGTGATAAATTCGCTGTAGTGCCTGCCAAGCTCCTCAATGTTCCAACTATCCCGGACTTGGAGCCGCATTGCACGCGAAGCCAGGAGCTCCTGGCTTCGCGTCTCGAACACGATGCAATCATCCAGAGCATCGAGGTCCTGCAAAGTGCTGGTCACCTCTGCCTTGTCGTACCGGGGGGCGGCCAGCACGGTGGGAGAAATCGCGCCGAAGCCCATCCACTCAAGCTCTTCGCGAACCTGCTTGCGCTTTTCAGCGGATAGCTGGGAAAGCACTATCAGAGACCAGGCCCCATCCCAGGCAGGCAGGTTGATGCTGTAAACCCGCTTGAAAGCCTTTTCGAAACGACGTCGTCCCGCACCGGTAAGGCTGTAATAACTGCGCCGGCCGACTTTATCTGCGCTTAGCCAGCCATCCTTCGTCAAGCGGAATATTGAGGTTCGGATCAAGCGCTCGTTGATGCCCATTGGCTCGAGCGCCTTTATCAGGCTTCCGAGCCAAACGGTTCCGCCATGAGGCTCGATCGCGTCTCCGTATAATGTGATGACCAATGAACTTGCTCGAATGGGCGTGCGCTGCTGAAAGCGGCTGATGAGATGATCAAGGGGAGCTAAAGATGTCATACGCCTACCAAACCTCTGAAAGGCGACGAATATAGCGCTCCGCCCGGTATTCCTGCGAGCTTGCTCAACGCGGATAGTCCTTTGGCCTGAAGGAACTGCTGCTAACGCGTGGGCGTTGCGCCTCGACAGCTGCCAGCGGCTCACAAGCAACCAGACCCAAGGCACTTCGCTGGGCAAGCAGCTGGTATTCCCCGGTGCCTGCCTGTTTCCAGGCGATCTCATCATCGGTGAGGCGCCGCTTTACCTCGGCAGGAGAGCCAACTAAGAGCGACTGTTCGCCGCATGTAAAACGAGCTCTCACAAAGGCAGTAGCGGCCACGAACGACCGGGCGCCGATTTCGGCGTAATCCATGACAACCGCGTTCATGCCGACAAGTACGTCTTCACCGATACGACAACCATGCAGTACAGCTCCATGCCCGACGTGTCCGTTTCGGCCAATAATCGTATCGCTGTCCGGAAAACCATGCATGACGCAGGTGTCCTGGATGTTGGATCCCTCCTCCATGACGATTCGACCAAAGTCGCCGCGCAAGCTGGCCAATGGTCCCACGTAACAACCCGGCCCAATGATGACATCGCCGATGAGTACAGCGGTCGGATGCACGTAAGCAGTCGGATGAACAACAGGCCTGACGCCATCAATGCTATAGCAGCTCATCGGCACTCTCCCAGGCGGTTGCCGGACGGCGGCTCTGAACGACTACGAATCGCCGGCTAACGAAAGCGCCATCGGTAAATGATGCATTGGCGGCAGGGTTGCCCCCTGTCCCGTGATAATCGCTGAACGCAGCCGATTGATTGACGTAGATACTCGAGTCGAGGTTTATCGACAGTGCGACGGCCACCTCCTGAGCCAACACTTCAGCTTGATCGAGGTAGGCGCTATCTTGAGAGTACACACCCAGCGTCAGCGCTCCCTTCGTCGAGATCAGGTCGCGCGCGAGCTGCAGACTATGCGCACTGTTTTCCGTAGCAACAACAAAGGCAATCGGACCGAAACGCTCCTCGGCGTAGCTGGCTTGTTGATCGGCGTCCACCTCTAACAGCAATGGGGTGCGAATGGACGCATCGGGATACCCAGGGTGAGTAAGCGCCTCGCTGTCGAGCAGAACCTTACCGAGCGTTCGGCACGCCTCGATACGAGCCAATGTCGCGGGCGACTGGATGGCGCCGAGAACGGCACAGGCACGCTCGTTGTCGCTCAGAAGACCTTTGACAGCAGTAGCCAATGCGTCAGTTACCTGATCAAAGGTCAATCTGTCAGCTCCGTGACCTATTCCGTCATACGGAACCAAAATGAGCTGAGGAGTTGTGCACATCTGTCCGGAGTATAGGCTGAGGGAAAACGCCAGGTTGCTAGCCACGGCCTCCAGATCCTGCACGCTGTCGAGAACGATTGCGTTGACCCCGGCCTTTTCGGTAAAGACTTGTGCCTGCTTCGCGTTAAGCTCGAGCCAGTTCCCAAACGAACTGGAGCCGGTGAAGTCCACGAGCTTGACCCGCGGGTCGACGGCCAACGTCTGTGCAACCGGCTCTTGAGGAGTATCAACAACCAGGCAGACCAACATCGGGTCAAGGCCAGCCTCACTCAACACGTCCTGGGCAACCCTCACGGTCATGGCTACCGGAAGAATGGCCGCTGGATGTGCTTTTATCATCACGGGATTGCCAGTCGCGAGACTCGAGAACAGGCCTGGGTAAGTGTTCCAAGTCGGGAACGTCGAACAGGCAATGACTAGTGACAGGCCGCGCGGGACAATATGCCAACGTTTGTTTAGTACTTGTGGTGGCTGTTTGCCTTGCTGCTTGATATACGAGGCGGTTCCCGGTATTTCCCCCATGGCTCGCCATGCGCAGGCAACCGCCTCCAGCCCACGATCCTGCGCATGCGCCGCACCGGCCTGAAAAGCCATCGGATAGCCCTGGCCGGTGGTGTGCATCACGGCATGCGCCATGATGGGGCTCAGCGCATTGAGGCGTTCGAGAATTTCGATACAAACACCTACTCGCCCATCTTGGCCCACGTCACGCCAGCCAGGCAGCGCACTCTGCTGCCGCGCCATGAGCTCCTCTAGATCGTACTGATCATAGGTGACGCCCAATCGCATACCGTATGGCGATAGCTCATCCCCTACCTGAGCGACTGCCCGCGGGCCACATAGCTCGAAGCGCTTGTTTAGCAGCGCCTCGAAAGATGCCTGAGCACCCTTCAGATCAGCGTCTGGATAATGCTTGAAGTTTTCTTCATACGCAGACCAATGACCGCGCTCTGCCAGAGCGCGCACTGAGGCATTGAGGCGCTCACGGTGGCTATTAAATAGATGAATTGGATCGCTATGAACGTTGACTGGCATAACAAACCCCTCGTCTATCGGCCCCATAAATAAGGCACACACATAATATATTAACACCAGATTTCGTATCGCGTTGCTGTCACTCGCACGGCGTCCACGGTCGAAGTGAAGACCATTCACTCGCCTAAGACCGATTTTGCGGAATGACGTTGGCTTCCACTTATGCTAGCGGATCGCACATATAAGACACAAAAAAAATATTATCCGATCTTGTTCTGTATCATTTTTTGCTTATACTCGGCCAACGAGCGCTCCTTGATGAGCGAGAAGAAATCCAATAATCAGCGGCGCCAACGCCGTGCGTGCAGCCAGAGAAACGTCAGATGCCTCGCACCCTTGCAATCGATTCGCCTCGATCAGGCGTACGCCTGATCACCTTGCAGCGTCCCGAAGCGCTAAACGCTCTGAATACTGAGCTTCTCGGTGAGCTGGCTGAACAACTGGCAAGCGCAGATGCCGACAACGAAACCCGGGTAGTAGTAATTACCGGTAGCAGCAAGGCCTTCGCCGCCGGTGCGGATATCAACGAGATGGCTGAACGAGATCTCGTGGGGGTACTCAACGACCCCCGGATCGCGCATTGGCAGGACATCTGCAGATTCTCTAAGCCAATGATTGCTGCAGTGAACGGCTTTTGCCTGGGCGGAGGATGCGAACTCGCTATGCACGCCGACATCCTCATCGCCGGTGAGAGCGCTCGTTTCGGCCAACCAGAAATCAACCTCGGCATCATGCCTGGGGCCGGAGGCACCCAACGGTTGCTGCGCGCCGTAGGGAAATCACTCGCCATGCAAATGGTTCTCGCAGGACAACAGATTGATGCGCGCCACGCATTACGCGCAGGGCTGGTCAGCGAGGTGACCCAGCCGGAGCTCACCGTCGAACGCGCTGTGGTGGTTGCGAGCCTGATCGCCGAAAAAGCCCCCCTCGCCGTGCGCCTTGCAAAGGAAGCGTTGTTGAAGGCGCAAGACACCGACCTCGCCACTGGCCTTCGCTTCGAACGCCACGCCTTTACATTGCTTGCCGGTACTGCTGATCGCAACGAAGGCATCCGAGCTTTCAGCGAAAAGCGCCGCCCGGTTTTCATCGGCAAGTAAGCGACCAATTCGATAGCCCTAGACGGAGCGTTAACCGTGGATTTTCAACACATTCTGTTTGCGATCGAAGAAGGTGTTGCCTTTCTTCGCCTCAACCGGCCGGAGCAGCTGAATAGTTTCAATACCGACATGCACGTTGAGGTTCGTGAAGCCATCAAGCTAACCCGGCTGGATCCCGAAGCGCGGGTGCTGCTCATAACAGGAGAAGGTCGCGGCTTTTGCGCCGGTCAGGACCTTTCGGACCGCGCTGTCGCTCCCTGCACCGAAATGCCGGATCTCGGTGAGTCCATTGAGAATTTCTACAACCCCCTGATCCGCAGCCTACGCAACCTGCCAATGCCTGTGATTTGTGCAGTTAATGGCGTCGCCGCTGGTGCAGGGGCGAACATTCCACTGGCCTGCGACCTAGTCATTGCCGCTCGCTCGGCGAGTTTCATCCAAGCGTTTTGTAAGCTCGGCCTCATTCCAGACTCGGGAGGTACCTGGACTTTGCCTCGACTGATTGGCCAAGCGCGTGCCAAAGCGCTCGCCCTTCTCGGTGATCGACTCACCGCCGAGCAAGCCGAGCAGTGGGGACTGATTTATCGGGTGGTGGATGACAGCGAGCTGCGGGACGAGGCGCTCAAGCTGGCCCGCCACCTGGCAACGCAACCGACCTACGGACTTGCGCTGATCAAGCGCGCCTTTGACGCCAGCGCCTCGAACAGCTTCGACGAACAGTTGGAGCTAGAGCGTGACCTACAACGTTTGGCCGGTCGAAGCGACGACTACAGAGAAGGTGTCACCGCCTTCATGGCCAAGCGCACGCCAACCTTCAAAGGATGCTGACTATGGCTGCACTGGACAAGAGCTGCATTGTTGCCGTAATCGGGGCAGGTGCTATGGGCGCCGGTATTGCACAGGTCGCGGCCCAGGCAGGCCATCAGGTCCTGCTGTATGACACCCGCCCGGGTGCAGCGGCCCAGGCCATAGAAGGAATCGACCGGCAGCTTGGCCGGCTCGTGGAAAAAGGCAAGATTAGCGCCGAGGCGCGCCAGGCTACTGTCGCTCGCCTGCAACCGGCCGAGGCCATTGGCGATCTTGCTGGGGCGGGCCTGGTGATCGAGGCGATTGTCGAGAAGCTGGAAGTCAAACGGGAGCTGTTCCGGCAGCTCGAAGTCATTTGCAGCGCCGATTGCATCCTAGCTAGCAACACCTCATCGCTGTCGATCACTAGTCTAGCTGCCGAACTAACACACCCCCAGCGCGTGATCGGCCTGCACTTCTTCAACCCCGCGCCTCTGATGGCACTGGTGGAAATCGTCTCCGGTCTGGCCAGCGCGCCGGAACTGGCAGAAACGCTGTATGACACCGTGCTTGCCTGGGACAAGAAGCCGGTGCGCACTCGCTCGACGCCCGGCTTCATCGTCAACCGCGTGGCACGTCCTTTCTATACAGAAAGTCTGCGGCTATTGCAGGAAGGCGCGGCTGACTGCGCCACCCTGGACGCCTTGATGCGTGATGCGGGCGGTTTTCGCATGGGCGCCTTCGAGCTCACCGATTTGATCGGTCATGACGTCAACTATGCCGTCACTTGCTCAGTCTTCGACGCCTATTACAGCGACCCTCGTTTCCAGCCATCGCTGATTCAGAAAGAGCTAGTCGATGCCGGCCAGCTCGGGCGTAAGAGTGGCTATGGGTTCTACAGCTATGCCGAAGGGGCCGAGCGGCCGCAGGCGTCTGAGGTTGAAAGCACATCAGAGGTTTCCGCCTGTGTCGTCGAAGGCTGCCTCGGCATTGCCACTCCATTAATCAAGCGCCTACAAAACAGCGGCGTCAGCGTTACCCGCCGCGATGGCGCCGGCGTCTTGCGCGCAGGCGATGCCACTCTCGCTTTGAGTGATGGCCGGCTGGCCAGCCTGCGCGCTACAGAAGATGGCCTGACCAACCTGGTGCTAATCGACTTGACACATGACTACGCCAGTGCCGAGCGTATCGCCATCAGCTGTGCCAGCAACGCCTCGGAGCGCGCCGTTCAGGACGCCGTTTCACTCTTGCGGCGTGCAGGCTTCAAGGTCAGTCGACTTACCGACACGCCCGGTCTGGCTGTATTGCGCACCGTGGCGATGCTGGCCAACGAAGGTACCGACGCCCTGCTCCACGGCGTTGCGAACGCTGCCGACATCGATCTGGCAATGTGCGCCGGGGTGAATTATCCACGTGGGCCGCTGGCCTGGGCCGACGCCATTGGGCTGCCCAATGTGTTGCGTACGCTGGACAACCTCCAGGCCGCCTACGGCGAACCTCGTTACCGCCCGTCCCTACTATTACGCCGTCGCGTAGCTGAAGGGGGCACCCTGCATGAAGCATGAACAAGCCCAACAGTTGGCGGCAGCCTGTGCCAGCGCCCTTTATGAGCGCGACGCGGCCAGCCAAGCAATGGGCATTCGCCTGCTTGAAGTCAGCGCCGGCAGCGTCCGCGTTTCCATGGAGGTCCGTGCCGACATGGTGCAAGGCGTCGGCACCTGCCATGGCGGCTACCTCTTCGCACTCGCCGACTCCGCCTTTGCGTTCGCCTGCAACACCTACAACGCAACGACCGTTGCACTCGGGTGCAGCATTGACTACGTCAGCCCGGCTCGCCTGGGCGATGTACTGGTGGCACATGCGACCGAGCAGAGCCGTGGTGGCCGTACCGGCAATTACGACGTCCGCATTGAAAACGAACAGGGAGCACTTATCGCCCTGTTCCATGGCAAGTCCTACCAAGTGCGCGACACCTTGATCAATCAGGAGACCCGAAATGAGTGACGCTTACATCATCGACGCCGTGCGCACGCCTATCGGGCGTTATGCCGGTGCACTGTCCGCTGTGCGTGCTGACGACCTTGGCGCCATCCCGATTCGCGAACTTATGCGGCGCCACCCCGACATAGACTGGGGCCGCATTGACGACGTGCTCTACGGCTGCGCCAACCAAGCAGGTGAGGACAATCGCAACGTCGCCCGCATGTCAGCGCTCCTTGCTGGCGTGCCAGTCACCGTGCCAGGCACGACCATCAACCGCTTGTGCGGCTCTGGCATGGACGCGGTCGGCACCGCCGCACGCGCCATTCGGGCAGGCGAAGCGGGCCTGATGATCGCCGGCGGCGTCGAGTCAATGTCTCGGGCGCCCTTCGTCATGGGGAAGTCCGAACAGGCGTTCGGGCGCAGCGCCGAGATTTTCGACACCACTATCGGCTGGCGCTTCGTCAACAAGTTACTGAAGGCGCAGTTTGGCATTGACTCCATGCCGGAAACAGCCGAGAACGTGGCCGAGCAATTCAACGTCTCGCGTGCCGATCAGGACGCGTTTGCCCTTCGCAGCCAGCAAAAAACCGTCGCCGCCCAGGCAAGCGGCCGACTGGCTCGTGAGATCGTTCCGGTGGAAATTCCGCAGCGCAAGGCGCCTGCCGTCGTCGTCGACAAGGATGAGCATCCACGTGGCGACACCACGCTGGAACAGCTGGCCAAGCTCGGCACACCGTTCAAGCAGAACGGCAGCGTTACCGCCGGCAACGCCTCAGGCGTCAATGACGGTGCTTGCGCACTGCTGATCGCAAGTGCCGTACAGGCCAAGCGATACAACCTTAAGCCGCGCGCCCGCATCGTGGCGATGGCAACGGCGGGAGTCGAGCCGCGCATCATGGGCATGGGACCTGCACCGGCCACGCGCAAGGTACTTGAGCTGACCGGCCTGTCGCTTGAGCAGATGGATGTTATCGAACTAAACGAAGCCTTTGCCGCACAAGGGCTGGCCGTGATGCGTGACCTTGGCATCGCCGACGATGATCCTCGGGTGAACCCTAACGGTGGCGCTATCGCGCTGGGCCATCCGCTAGGCATGAGCGGTGCGCGTCTGGTGACCACAGCGCTTCACGAACTCGAGGAGCGTCAGGGGCGCCTTGCGCTGTGCACTATGTGCATCGGGGTTGGCCAGGGCGTTGCCATGATTATCGAACGAGTCTGAAACACCAAAGATCGCGTAACCAGGAGAGGATGTCGTGCGCCTCCCTTAGCACTCATGGGCACTGGCCCCAACACAAAAATAAAGAGTGATTTATGAACATGATCGCAAAAACCGCCTTGCTTGATCCGATGGAAACCGCCAGCGTCGATGAGCTGCGCCAGCATCAGCTGGAACGGCTAAGCTGGAGCCTTAAGCACGCCTATGACAACGTTCCCCTTTACCGCAAGCGGTTCGACGAACTCGGCGTCCACCCGGACGACCTCATATCGCTCGAGGATCTGAGCAAGTTCCCCTTCACCGGCAAGAACGATCTGCGCGACAACTATCCCTTTGGCATGTTTGCCGTACCACAGCATGACGTCGTTCGCGTTCATGCTTCCAGTGGCACAACCGGCAAACCTACAGTGGTTGGCTACACACAAAACGACATCAACACCTGGGCCAACGTAGTGGCTCGCTCGATCCGTGCGGCTGGCGGCCGGCGCGGCGACAAGGTGCATATTTCCTACGGTTACGGCCTGTTCACCGGCGGCCTAGGCGCTCACTACGGCGCCGAGCGCCTGGGTTGCACGGTCATCCCGATGTCGGGTGGCCAGACAGAAAAGCAGGTGCAGCTGATCCGCGATTTCCAGCCCGACATCATCATGGTCACCCCGTCATACATGCTGAACCTGGCGGATGAAATCGAGCGTCAGGGCATCGACCCGCACAAGCTTGCGCTGCGCCTGGGCATCTTCGGCGCTGAACCCTGGACCGCCGAGCTGCGCCAAGCCATCGAAACACGCCTGGGGATCACTGCGCTCGACATTTACGGCCTGTCGGAAGTCATGGGGCCAGGTGTTGCGATGGAATGTGCCGAGACCAAGGACGGCCCGACTGTATGGGAAGACCATTTCTACCCTGAAATCATCGACCCCGTGACGGGTGCGGTACTACCGGACGGTCAGTTGGGCGAACTGGTATTCACTTCGCTGTCGAAGGAGGCGCTACCGATGATTCGCTATCGCACCCGCGACCTGACGCGATTGCTTCCAGGCACTGCGCGCCCCATGCGCCGCATCGACAAGATCACCGGGCGTAGCGACGACATGCTAATCATCCGCGGCGTCAACGTATTCCCCACGCAGATCGAAGAGCAGATCCTCAAAATCAAGCAGCTTGCGGAGGTGTACGAGCTGCATCTGCACCGCAACGGAAATCTGGACTGCCTGGACATCCACGTCGAGCTCAAGCATGACCTGCAGCTGGACACCGAACAGCAGAAGCAAGTCGCTGGCGAGCTGGCCAAGCAAGTCAAGACCCACGTTGGCATCAGCTCGCAGGTTCATATCGTACCCTTCCACAGCATCAAGCGCTCGGAAGGCAAGGCGTGCCACGTGTTCGACCAGCGACCCAAAGCCTGACAGCTAAATCACGCAGACGAGCCCCGGCCAACCGGGGTTCGTTTATTCGTGCGTATTGATGACATAGCGCGAAAGCGGCCGGTCCCACATGCCCGCCTGCGGCTCGCCCAGCCAGGCTAAAACAACTATTTGTCTTCAATACAACTAACAATACCGTATCGCTTCTATCATTTCCTGATCACAGCCAGATAACGGATCCGCCTTACCTATCGGCGTTCTATTGGCCTAAACCCTTCTATTTAGTCCAAACCCTCAAGAGATTGCCAGGCGCATCTCTCGCCACGCTTCGCAGCGAAGCGGCACAAAGCGATACTAAATTTTATCTTTAAACTAATTTTTTGTTTGATATTAATCATTGCATGGCTTAAAAATACTCCCATGGCCTAGCCACCCAACAAACCAATAGCTGGAGACACAGCATGTACGCACAACTGGTCGAAACCGGCGTCAAGCGAATCAAGTCGCTGGAAGAAATGTCCGCTGACGAGCGCGCGTTCCAGGAAAAGATCGACTCGGAAATCAAGATCGAACCGAAGAACTGGATGCCGGAGGCCTATCGGCAGACCCTGATCCGACAGATATCCCAGCATGCGCACTCTGAGATCGTCGGGATGCTTCCCGAGGGCAATTGGGTGACCCGCGCACCGACTCTCAAGCGCAAGCTGCAGCTCATGGCGAAGATTCAGGACGAAGCCGGACACGGGCTGTATCTATACAGCGCTATGGAAACCCTGGGCGCTGATCGCGACGAAGAGATCGCCAAGCTGCACAGCGGCAAGGCCAAATACTCCAGCATCTTCAACTACCCGACGCTCAATTGGGCAGACATGGGTGCAGTCGGCTGGTTGGTGGACGGTGCTGCAATCGTTAATCAGGTGGTGCTGCAGCGTACCTCGTATGGCCCCTATTCACGCGCGATGATCCGCATCTGCAAGGAAGAGAGTTTCCACCAGCGCCAGGGGTACGAGATTCTGCTGACGATGATGCGTCACGGCACCCAGGCGCAGAAAGACATGGTTCAGGACGCGATCAACCGTCTTTGGTGGCCGTCGCTAATGATGTTCGGCCCCAGCGACGAGCACTCCCCCAACAGCGCGCAATCCATGGCCTGGAAGATCAAGCGCCAAGGCAACGACGAGTTGCGCCAGCGCTTCGTTGACCAAACCGTGCCGCAGCTGGAGCTACTCGGCTGCACCGCGCCGGACCCGGACCTGAAGTGGAACGAAGAGCGTGGCCACTACGACTTCGGCGAGATCCAGTGGGAAGAATTCTACGACGTACTCAAGGGCAACGGCCCGTGCAACCGCGAGCGTGTCGCCAAGCGCCGCAAGGCCATTGAAGACGGCACCTGGGTTCGTGAAGCCGCGGTCGCTTACGCCAAAAAACAACAAGCCAAGCGCGACGCCGCTTGAGCAAAACTGATCAGGAGATATCTGCCATGTCTGAATGGACCCTTTATGAAGTCTTCGTACGCAGCAAGCACGGCCTCAACCACAAGCACGTCGGCAGCGTGCATGCCGCTGACGCCGCCATGGCCATCGAGAACGCCCGTGAGCTGTACACCCGCCGTAACGAAGGCGTGAGCCTGTGGGTGGTTCCGTCGGCGCTCATCATCGCCTCGTCCCCAGATGAAAAGGACCCGCTGTTCGATCCTTCGCAGGACAAGGTTTATCGGCACGCTAGCTTTTACGAGCTGCCGCCCGAAGTCGGCCACATGTGAGGTGATGCCATGACCCAACGGAACGACCTCATCCAATACATGCTGCGTCTTGGTGACAGCGCCCTGATCCAGGGCCAGCGCTTGTGCGAATGGTGCGGCGGCGCGCCGGCACTCGAAGAAGAGCTGGCGCTGATGAACGTTGGCCTCGATCTGGTCGGCCAGGCGCGCAATTGGCTGGAATATGCGGCCGAGCTGATCGGCGACGGCCGGGACGCCGATCACTTGGCATTTCGCCGCGACGAGCGCGCCTACCGAAATCTTTTGCTGGTCGAGCAGCCCAACGGCGATTTCGCGGTGACCATGACCAAGCAGTTTCTCTACGACGCCTGGCATTTTCATGTGCTCGAAGGCCTGACGCGTTCCAGTGACGAGCGTATCGCCGGCATCGCCGCGAAGGCGCTGAAGGAAGTCACTTATCATTTGCGGCGGTCGGGCGAGTGGATCGAGCGACTGGGCGACGGTACCGAGCAGAGCCACCAGCGCATGGCGGCAGCGATTCCCGAGATCTGGCGCTTCACCATCGAACTGGTCAACGCTGACGACGTTGAACAGCGCTTATTTAAGGCCGGTATCGCGACAAACCCGGCCGAAGTGGCACAGGCGTGGCAAAGCAAGGTCGGCGACGTGTTCGCACGCGCCACGCTTGAACAGCCGGCACCTGCAACCCGCTTCTACCTAAGCGGTCGCGATGGCATGCACAGCGAGCATCTCGGGCTGTTGCTGGCCGAGATGCAATTCCTCCAGCGAGCCTATCCCGATGCGACCTGGTGAACCGATTGCCAGCGATCACGGCGCTCGACCGCTGCAGGCTGGTGATCTGGACCATGCCTGGGCGGTGCTCGCCGAGGTGATGGATCCGGAGGTGCCCGTGGTCAGCGTCGTCGATCTGGGTATCGTCCGAGGCGTCGATTGGCAGGACGGACACCTTCACGTCGTAGTCACGCCAACCTACTCCGGTTGCCCTGCGACGGAAGTCATTGAGCAGGACATCAGGCACGCGTTGGAGGGTGCCGGTTTCGCAGCCCCGCGGCTCGAACGGTGCCTGACGCCAGCCTGGACGACCGACTGGATCAGCGAAACAGGGCGCGACCGACTCCGCAGTTATGGCATCGCACCGCCTAATGGCAGCACCAGCAAGCGGAGCCTACTGGGCGAGACGGACAAAATTTGCTGCCCGCAATGCGGCAGCGCCGATACAGAACGACTCAGCGAGTTTGGCTCCACCGCATGCAAGGCGCTGTACAGGTGCCGTGACTGCCTCGAACCCTTCGATTATTTCAAGTGCATTTAGGAGATCGAAAGCAGACGCCACGCTCGGACCCGACGACGGACGCCGCTTGACGCAGCCTCCCTTTGAGACCGACTCGCCAACGCCAGTTTTCGCCCCGACCGAACGCGCCGGAGAACTATAATGAGCAAATTTCATACGCTGAAGATCAAGGATGTCCGCCCGGAAACCCGGGATGCCGTCTCGATTGCTTTCGACATCCCGCCAGAGCTAGCGGACAGCTTCCGCTTCACCCAAGGCCAACATCTCGTGATGCGCACTCACCTCAACGGTGAAGAGGTGCGACGCTCCTATTCAATTTGCACTGGCACCAATGACGGTGAAGTTCGCGTCGCGATCAAACGGGTCGGTGGTGGCCTGTTCTCCGCGTACGCCAATGAAAGCCTTAAGCCGGGGCATACGCTGGAAGTCATGCCGCCGTCCGGGCATTTCCATGTGCCGCTTGACCCGATGCGTAAAGGCAGCTACCTGGCTGTCGCGGCCGGCAGCGGTATCACGCCCATCCTGTCGATCATCAAGACAACGCTTGAAACCGAACCCGATAGCCGGTTTACGCTGATTTACGGTAATCGTTCGAGCAATGCTGCGCTTTTCCGCGAGCAGCTTGAAGATCTGAAAAACCGCTACCTGCAGCGCCTGAACCTAGTGTTCATCTTTAGCCGTGAGCAGCAGGACGTTGACCTCTACAACGGTCGCATCGATGCCGACAAGTGCGGCCAGCTGTTCAGCCGCTGGATTGATGTTAGATCGCTTGAATCCGCATTTATCTGCGGGCCGCACGCCATGACCGAGACCGTCCGCGATCAGCTGAAAGCCAACGGCATGCCCGCCGAGCGTATCCACTTCGAACTCTTCGCCGCAGCGGGCAGTGCTCAGAAGCGCGAGGCTCGGGAGGCAGCGGCGCAGGTGGATACCGCGAGCAGCTATATCACCGTCATCAGCGATGGACGCGAATTGTCCTTCGACCTTCCGCGCAACACCGTCAGCGTTCTCGACGCCGGCAATGCGCAAGGCGCCGAGCTTCCCTATTCGTGCAAGGCGGGCGTCTGCTCGACCTGCAAGTGCAAGGTTGTTTCCGGTGATGTGGAGATGGACAGCAACTTCGCCCTGGAAGACTACGAAGTAGCGGCCGGTTACGTGCTGTCCTGTCAGTCGTACCCGGTCAGCGACAACGTTGTGCTCGACTTCGATCAGATCTAGGGCCGAGACGCCGCGCCGGCTTGCAACAGGGACATCAACGGTGTAGGCGAAGCCGGCGCACCTCTCAACCGTGCATCCAACCCTGCAGTGCAAAACAGTAGCCCTGACGCGGCGCCAGCTGAATCCGTCGCTATGCAAGCCTCAACAATCACAATAAAAGAGTGCAGCCATGACCACGCAAGAACTCGAGGCATTTCGGCATCACCCAGCCTTCACTCAGCTAGTTCGTGGCAAACAGCGGCTAACCTGGTCGCTGACGTTGTGCATGCTAGTGATCTACTACGGCTTCGTCCTGGTCATGGCGTTTTTGCCCGAAACGCTTGGCCGCTCCATAAGCGGCGGCGTCACCAGTGTCGGCATCCCGATAGCCATCGCCATCATCCTGCTCTCCTTCGCTCTAACCGCTTTTTACGTAAGGATCACCAATAAGCATCTTGATCCGCTTATGGCGAAGCTGCTGCGGGAGACCCTGGCATGAAGGCACTCACGTTAAGCGCGCTGGCCGGCGGCATGATTCTGAGCGGCTCCGCCTTCGCCGCGGAGACGTCGGCGCGCCCGCTCAACTGGCACGCCATCGGAATGTTCCTGGTCTTCGTTCTGTTTACGCTTGGCATCACCCGCTGGGCCTCCATGCGAACCAAGTCGACCAGTGATTTCTACACGGCTGGCGGTGGGATCACCGGTTTGCAAAATGGACTGGCGATTGCCGGTGACATGGTGAGTGCGGCGTCTTTCCTCGGTATTTCGGCCGTCATTTTCATGGCGGGCTATGACGGCATGCTCTACTCGTTGGGCGTGGTGGCTGCCTGGCCGATCATCTTGTTCCTAATCGCCGAACGCCTGCGCAACCTGGGCAAGTACACCTTCGCCGACGTGGTGTCCTATCGCCTGGAGCAAACGCCGATCCGCATTACCTCAGCCTTCGGCACATTGATTGTCGCGCTGATGTACCTGACGGCCCAGATGGTGGGTGCCGGCAAGCTGATCGAGTTGCTCTTCGGCATCACTTATCTTCAGGCCGTCTCGATCGTAGGCGTGCTGATCATCTGCTACGTGACCTTCGGGGGCATGCTCGCCACCACTTGGGTGCAGATAATCAAGGCCGTTCTGCTGCTGTCGGGGGCTACCTTCATGGCGGTCATGGTACTGCGCCATTTCAACTTCAGCACCGAGGAAATGTTTGCTCAAGCAGCAGCCGTACACGCCAAGCGCACGTCGATTATGGCGCCAGGCGGCATGCTGTCCAACCCGATCGATACCATCTCACTCGCGGTCGGCATGATGTTTGGTACTGCCGGTCTTCCGCACATCCTTATGCGCTTCTTCACCGTCAGAGACGCCAAGGAAGCCCGCAAGAGTGTGGTCTATGCGACAGGATTCATCGGCTACTTTTATCTCTTGCTGATTCCCATAGGCTTCGGCGCCATCGTCATCGTCGGCACCAACAAAGCTTTCCGCGACGCTGCAGGAGCGATCATCGGCGGCGGCAATATGGTCGCAGTACACCTGGCCCAGGCGGTGGGTGGCAGCCTGTTCCTTGGCTTCATTTCGGCGGTGGCGTTCGCCACCATCCTCGCGGTTGTGGCCGGCCTGGCGCTGTCCGGCGCTTCGGCGGTGGCTCACGACTTGTACGCTTGCGTCATTCGCAAAGATAAGGCAACCGAGAAGGAGCAGATGCGCATGTCGCGTATCGCCACGTTCGTGATCGGCGTGCTGGCGGTCATTCTTGGGCTGATGTTCGAGTCGCAGAACATCGCGTTCCTGTCCGGCCTGGTGCTGGCCATCGCCGCCTCGGTCAACTTCCCCGTGCTATTCCTTTCGATGTTCTGGAAAGGCCTTACGACTCGCGGTGCGGTAGCTGGCAGCGTTGTCGGGCTGGTTTCTGCTGTAGCAATGCTAGTACTTAGCCCCGTGGTCTGGGTGAATGTAATGCATAACGAAAGCGCTGTGTTCCCCTACTCCAATCCGGCTCTGTTCTCGATGACCCTCGCGTTCATCTCTGCCTGGGCATTTTCCGTAACCGACCGATCAGCCCGCGCCGAAGCCGAACGCGGTCGTTACATGGCCCAGTTTATTCGCTCCATGACTGGCATCGGCGCGGCTTCCGCACATCAGCATTGACTGCGATTCGGCTGATCGTGGGGTGTCATTCGAACCGCTGGCGAGCCTACATGAATCACAGCCCCACCATAGTGCGGGCTCTCATCCTTCGAGGAGAACATTAGATGAACAACACCCCTACGCTGCAGAGTTTCATTGGTGGCCGCTGGATCGGACAGCATGGCGCCGCAGCGCTGCGTAGTGCGATCAACGGCCAATTGATCGCCCTGACACATGAAGATGTGCTGGATTTCGGCGAAGCCCTGGACCACGCGCGTCAGGAAGGCATTGCCGAGCTAATGGCGATTGACTTCCAGAAGCGCGCCGCGCGGCTCAAGGAACTCGGCAAGTACCTGACTGAGCGCAAGGAGCAGCTATACGCAATTTCTCATCACAGCGGCGCCACTCGCGGGGATAGCTGGATCGATATTGAAGGCGGTGCCGGCACCCTGTTCGCCTACGCCAGCCTCGGTCGCCGCGAGCTTCCTTCCGGAAACGTCGTGCATGAAGGGCCTGCAATCCCATTAGGCAAAAAGGGCACCTTTGTCGGTAGCCATATCTTGGTGCCGCGCGGCGGTGTCGCCGTCCACATTAATGCGTTCAACTTCCCGATATGGGGCATGCTCGAGAAGTTCGCTCCCACCTTCCTCGCCGGGATGCCTTGCATTATCAAACCTGCTACGGCCACCAGCTACGTGACCGAGGCCGCGGTGCGCATGATGCATGAGTCCGGCCTGTTGCCGGCCGGCAGCCTGCAGCTGGTAATCGGCAGTACGGGCGACTTGCTGGACCGCCTGCAAGGCCAGGACATGGTGACCTTCACCGGATCTGCCGATACCGCCGCCAAGCTGCGGGTGAACGCGAATCTGGTGCGCAACGCCGTGCCGTTCAATGCCGAAGCGGACTCGCTCAACTGTGCCATCCTGGCGCCGGAAGTGACGCCAGACGATCCAGAATTCGACCTGTTCGTTAAGGAAGTTGCGCGCGAGATGACCACCAAAGCAGGACAGAAGTGCACCGCGATTCGCCGTGCCATCGTCCCAGCCAAACACATCGACGCCGTCGCCGATCGCCTGCGTGAGCGTTTGAAGAAAGTTGTTGTGGGCGATCCTTCGCTCGAAGGCGTCAAGATGGGCGCCCTCGCCTCTCATACCCAGCATGCGGATGTAGGCGAGCGCGTACAGCAACTGCTGGCCAGCTGCGATCTGCTGTATGGCGAACGTGACGGTTTTAGCCCGCTGGGCGAAGGTGTCGCTGAAGGTGCGTTTTTCGCCCCGACTCTCCTGCTCAGCCGCGCCCCCCATGCCGAAGGCGGCGCCAACGATATCGAAGCATTCGGTCCGGTCAGCACGCTGATGCCGTATGACGACATCGAAGAGGCAATCACCCTGGCGGCACGTGGCAAGGGCAGCCTGGTGGCCAGCCTGATTACCAAGGATCCGAATGTAGCAGCGCGCGTAGTGCCTGCCGCCGCTGCACTGCATGGTCGCCTGCACATTCTTGATCGCGAGTCGGCTGCCGAATCGACTGGCCATGGGTCGCCGCTGCCGCTACTCAAGCATGGCGGCCCGGGTCGTGCCGGCGGCGGCGAAGAGCTGGGCGGTATCCGTGCGGTCACCCATTTCCTGCAGCGCACCGCCGTACAGGGATCACCAACGATGGTTATGGCCGTGACTGGCGAATACATCCGCGGCGCCGCGATCTATGAGTCCGAGGTCCACCCGTTCCGCCGCTACTTCGAGGATCTGAAGATCGGTGAGTCGCTGCTGACCCACCGCCGTACCGTGACCGAAGCCGACCTAGTCAACTTCGGCTGCCTGTCCGGCGATCATTTCTACATGCACTTCGACGAAATCGCCGCCAAGGAATCGCAGTTCGGCAAGCGCATCGCCCACGGCTACTTCGTACTGTCGGCGGCCGCAGGCCTATTCGTTTCCCCTGCCCCGGGCCCGGTCCTGGCCAACTACGGTCTGGACACCCTGCGCTTCATTAACCCGGTCGGCATCGGCGATACTATTCAGGCCCGTCTGACCTGCAAGCGCAAGATTGATCAGGGCAAGCTCAGCGGTAAGGATGAGCCGCAGGGCGTCGTAGCCTGGGACGTCGAGGTGAGCAACCAGCACGGCGACCTCGTCGCAAGCTACGACATCTTGACGTTGGTGCTAAAGCGTCGAGGCTGAAAAACTCTGCAGTGGCAGGCAAGGCCTGCCGCTGCGCGCAACATGTCTTACACTCACCGCTCTGCTCCAAAAGACAATAACTATGGAGTGTCGCGCAAATGAACCACCCGGACGGCCCAGCGCAGCCGACGCTGGATCAACGCAACCTTTCGGACGGCGATGCACTGCGCCAACGCGAGATGATGGCACGGATCATCATCGACCATATGTATCACTTCGCGGGGCTGCTCGATCCAAACGGAATCATCCTCGAAATCAATCAGCCTGCACTTGACGGAGCCGGGCTACGGCTGGAGGACGTACAAGGAACTCCATTCTGGGAAGCTCGCTGGTTCGCCGTTTCCGAGGAAAGCCAAGCTCACCAACGGCAGCTGATCGAGCGCGCTTCCTGCGGAGAGTTTATCCGCTGCGACATGGAGGTGTACGGCGAGGCGAGCGGTGAACGCACAATCATCACCGACTACTCGCTGACACCGGTGCGTGATAGCCAAGGGGCCGTCGCCTTCCTGCTTGCTGAAGGTCGCAATATCACAAGCAAAAAGGAAATCGAGCAGGAGCTAGCGCGCAAGAACGCGGAGTTGGAACGGTTGGTTTTGCAGAACCGCGAGCTCGACGCACAAAAGAATCGGTTTTTTTCAAATATCAGCCATGAGCTGCGTACGCCCCTGGCACTGATCCTTGGCCCGGTGGATGAAGTGCTCGCCGACTGCGGCTTGTCCGTCGAGCAACGAACCGACCTGGCGAGTGTCAGGCGTAACGCAGTTATGCTGTTGCGCCTAGTAAACGATTTGCTCGACCTGGCAAAACTCGACGCAGGCAAGATGCAGCTCGCCTACGAGCGGGTGGACGTTGCTGCGCTAGCAAATGAAGTCTTCGCGCATTTCAAAGCGCACGCGCGACAACGCAGGATCACCTGCGCTGTAGTAACGCCCGAGCCTTTGGTAGCTGACGTTGATACCGAAAAACTTGGTCAAATTATCTTCAACCTCGTTGCCAATGCCTTCCACGCAACACCTGACGGTGGCCGAATCAGTTGTTCGCTGGAGATCGCCGATATGGATCGTTGGCTGCTAAGGGTTCATGATAGCGGCCCGGGGATCCCAGCAGACATGCGTGAGCAGATCTTCGAACGCTTTCAGCGCGGTCTGGAGCAAAGCGGAGCTTCACGCCTCGGCACTGGCCTGGGTCTGGCCATCGTCCGCGATCTCGTTGAGCTACACCACGGTACGGTAACCGTCGGCGACGGCCCAGGTGGAGGCGCACTTTTCCAGCTAGAACTGCCGCTTAGGGCGCCAAGCCAAGCGCTTCTAGCCCGCAGTGTCCAAAGAGCCACAGCGCTGCGTGAGGCTCTGCCCGATGCTCTTCCAAACGGGTCTGCCGAGGCGCTAGGTACAGCTCGAGGGAAACGCACAGATCGACCCCATGTCGTGCTCGTCGAGGACAATTCGGATATGCGTCGCTTGATTGTCCGCGGACTAAGTGGCGAATTCGAGGTGACATGCGCCACGGGAGGTAATGAAGCCCTTGCCATGCTGCAGACCACCAGGCCACCTGATCTTGTAATTACGGACTTGATGATGCCAGGCATGGGAGGCGAGCAGCTTATCGAGCGGATGCGTGAGCAACCGGAGCTCGTGCAGGTTCCGGTCTTAGTCCTGTCGGCGCGTGCCGATGAGGACCTACGCCTGGCATTGCTATCCGAGCTTGTTCAAGACTACGTAACCAAACCGTTCTTCATGCCCGAGCTCCTGAGCCGCGCGCGGAACCTTGTCATGACGCGTCAGGCGCGCCAGGCGCTACAGCAGGAGCTGGAAACTCACAACTTCGATCTCGTCCAGCTGACTCGCGAGTTAATCGCCGGCCGTCAGGCCTTACAACGAAGCCTGGAGGCACAGCGCAAGTCCGAACGACGCTGGCGGGCCATTCATGAGAACTCGGCAATCGGTATCGCCGCAGTGGATCCAGATTGGCGGCTGGTCACCGCCAACCCGGCGTTTTGCAACATGCTGGGTTATGACAAAGATGAAATCATCGGTAGCTCCCTTATGGACTTTACCGATCCAGAGGACCGGACGATCACCGGGCAGCGCCTTAGCCAGCTGCTTGATGGCCGAATCAAAACCTACCACTACCAAAAACGGTTCTTGCACAAGGATGGACACAGCCTGTGGACTCGGGCTAGCGTGTCGGTGATCCCCGCGAGCGGTGACACTCCCCCGCTGATGATCGGCATCGTCGAAGACATCGATGAACGTAAACGCGCCGAGTACGCTCTTGAGCAGGCCCGTACCGAACTCGCCCGTGTAATGCGCGTCACGACCATGGGGGAGTTTGCAGCTTCCATCACGCACGAAATCAATCAACCGCTCACTGCGATTATCTCCAATAGTCACGCCTGCAGGCGCTGGCTGGAAAGCGAACCCTCGAACCACACCGAAGCGATGGCCTGTATGGCTGGGATCATACGGGACGGACAGCGCGCTGCTGAGGTTGTATTGCGCATCCGCCAATTCCTTCGGCGTGGCGAGGTGAGGCAGCAACCACTCGACCTTCCGTCCCAGGTCCAGGAGGTGCTCGCTCATGTCCGCGAAACACTGATTATGCAGGGTATTTCGCTACAGACACGCCTGCCCGGTGAGCTACCCCTGATTGCGGCCGACCGGGTGCAACTCCAACAAATCGTACTGAATCTGGTACTCAACGCAATTGAGGCGATTCAAGCGGCGCAGCCTGATGCACCACTGATCAGCCTGACAGCACAACACGATCGGCAACGTTCCAACGTTTTCCTTGAGGTTCGTGATAACGGCTGTGGAGTCGACGTGAGTCAGAAACAGAGGATTTTCGAGCCGTTTTTCACTACCAAGAGAGAGGGCATGGGGATGGGCTTGTCAATCTGTCGAACGCTACTAGAAGCGCACGGAGGAGGTATTCAACTGCTGGATCCTGACCCTATGAAGCAGGGAAGCACCTTCCGGATCGTCCTGCCGCTTGCTTAGGAAATGGCGACATGAAAACCCCACATACAGTGTTCGTGGTTGACGACGACCCCTCAATGCGAGATGCATTGAGTAGCCTGTTGCGCTCCACTGGGCTTAACGTCCAAACATTCGAAAGCGCGCAGTCGTTTCTCGATTGCCAGCGGCCGGACCGCCCCAGCTGCCTTGTCCTCGACATTCGCATGCCCGGTGTGTCGGGTCTGGAGTTACAGCAGCATTTGTCAACGCTAAGCGATGACGTCCCTATTATCTTCATTACCGCCCATGGTGATATTCCATTGACGGTGCGTGCGATGAAGGCCGGTGCCATAGAGTTTTTGCCCAAACCGTTCGAGGAGCACGTCCTGCTCCGTGCCATTGAGCAGGGCCTTGCGCTGGACGGGCAGCGTCACCAGGCACGGGCGCAGCTACGAAGCCTAGAAGAACGCTTCGCGCCCCTAACCGAACGCGAGCGACAGGTGCTCTCACTGACTGCACGGGGGCTGATGAACAAGCAGATCGCCGGCGAACTGGGCATTGCCGAGGTAACTGCAAAGGTTCATAGACACAACATCATGCAAAAATTGAACGTAAGCTCGCTTACGGAACTGATTCGGCTGTATGACAGCCACGAATCTTTGCGTATCAAATAAGATGACCTAAGCCCAACGGACGCTTAGTAAGCATTCGAGCGCGACTAGTGCTCCAGGTGCAGCGCGTGGTGTGCTAGAAAATTAAAGCACCCACCTAAACCATGGTTTATTCCCTTGCGACATGTAGCCGGCTACCTTGCGGTAACCAACAACAAGAAAGGGAATACTCCTATGAAAAAGCGTATCGCAATAATTGGAGCCGGTACTGCAGGTCTTCAACTGGGACTCTTCCTGCGCCAACATGATGTTGACGTTACCCTGTATACCGACCGCAAGCCAGACGAATACAGCCAAGTCCGGTTGCTCAACACCGTCGCGCATCATGCTGTAACGGTCGAGCGAGAAAAGGCCCTCGACGTCAATGCATGGCCTTCCGAACAGTGCGGTTATTTCGGACACTTCTACTACGTTGGCGGTCCACAGCCGATGCGATTCTATGGCGATTTAAAGGCTCCGAGCCGCGCCGTCGATTACCGGCTCTATCTACCGAAGCTCATGCAGGCGTTCGAAGCACGCGGGGGCACGTTCTGCTATCAGGAAGTGGCAGCAGACGACCTTGAAGCTTTGTCTGAACAGTACGACCTCGTAGTCGTCTGCACCGGCAAGTTTGCTCTGGGCGACGTGTTCGGAAAGCAGGCGGAAAATTCGCCATTCGACAAACCACAGCGCGCGCTCTGCGTGGGCATTTTCAAGGGGATCAAGGAGGCTCCCGTCCGAGCGGTAACTATGTCCTTCTCGCCCGGGCATGGGGAGCTGATCGAGATTCCTACCCTGTCGTTCAACGGCATGGCTACCGCGCTGGTCTTGGAAAACCAGATCGGCGGAGATCTGGAAATACTTGCCAAAACCCGGTACGACGATGATCCACGAGCATTCATGGACCTCCTGCTGGACAAGCTTCGCAAGCATCACCCTTCGGTTGCCGAGCGCGTCGATCCTGCCGAATTCGACTTGGCAAACAGCTCGCTGGACATCCTCCAGGGAGGGGTAGTACCCGTCTTCCGCAATGGCCACGCGAAGCTGCAGAACGGCCGGACCGTCATCGCCCTTGGGGATGTCCAAGCGACAGTAGACCCGGTCTTGGGTCAGGGCGCCAACATGGCCTCGCATGCCGCCTTGATCCTTGGCGAGGAGATTGTGGCCCAGTCGGTCTATGACCAGCGCTTTTGTGAGCATCTTGAGCGCCGCCGCCAGGACCGTGTTCTGTGCGCGACCCGATGGACCAATTTCATCCTTACAGCGCTGTCGGAGCTGCCACCGGAATTTGCGACCTTCCTACAGGTGCTTAGTCAAAGTCGAGCTATGGCCGACGAATTCACCGACAACTTCAACTACCCGGAACGCCAGTGGGACTATTTTTCCAGCCCCGAACGCATTGCGGGCTGGTGCGCAAGGCACATGCCAGACGTAGCCGCCTAACGCCTCTACCTGGTCGCTGCGGCGGCCAGTGAGACCAATCTGCTGAAAAAGGTGAATCCGATGACAGCGCATTCCAAGGCACTTCCCACCGCAACCGACTCAAACTGTTTTCGCCAGGCAGTCGCCCTATTCGCTACTGGCATCGCAGTGGTCACCACTGAAAGTGATAGTGGAGAGGTTCATGGCATGACCGTGAACAGCTTTACGTCAATTAGCCTGGACCCTCCTACCGTGATGGTCTCGCTAAAGCCCGGTCGAATGCACGACCTGATCAGCCACAGTGGACGTTACGCAGTCAGCATCCTCTGCGAGCACCAGCAAGCGTTTTCCGCCTATTTCAGCAAGCGAGTGCTGGACGGTTCTCCTGCGCCCGCTTTCGCCACTCAGGCAAACCTGCCCACGCTTGATGGCGCGCTGGCATGGTTTGAGTGCGAGCTGGATAAAAGCGTAGTCGTGCACGACCACACCCTGTTCATCGCCAGGGTTACCGCTTGCGGTCGCTCAGAACCCCATGCGCCACAACCGCTGCTGTTCTACGCGAGCCGTTATCACTGCAAACCATCGCCACTGGTATAACCCGGCGAGCCTCTAAAACAACAAGAAACTCCAGCTACTTATTAGAACTGGGGTGAGGAGACAACAATGCTAAATGCCTTCGCACGCAAAATGGCGGGCCACGGAATCCTTATGATCTTCTGTACGCTGTTGTTTGGCGTAGGTCTGTGGATGCACTTGGTCGGCGGCTTCGAAATTATTCCCGGCTATATCATTGAGTTCAACGTGCCCGGCTCGCCAGAAGGTTGGGCGCGTGCGCACGGTGGGCCTGCACTCAACGGCATGATGGTGATTGCGGTTGCCTTTGTGTTGCCGAGCCTCGGCTTTACCGAAAAGACCGCAAAGTTACTGGGTTGGATAATCGTTTTAGACGGCTGGTCAAACGTTGGCTTCTACTTCTTCGGAAACTTCTCGCCCAATCGCGCGCTGACGTTCGGGCCCAATAGTTTTGGGCCAGGCGACATCTTTAGCGTGATTGCTCTCGCTCCTGCCTACCTCTTCGGCGTACTCGCGCTGGGCGCACTCGCGGTAATCGGATACCAGGCTCTGAAAATCCCTCGCTCTACCCCAACCCGCCACCGGACCGCTGCCGAACAACAAGGACTATCGTAATGAACAGCCCTACCACTGCGACCCCAGATATCGCCCTTCCTCATCAGATGTTCGTACATGGCCAGTGGATTCCGTCTCGCTCTGGAGCCACATTACCGGTTTTCAACCCGGCCACAGGGCAGCCGTTGGTTGAGGTTCCCGATGCCACGCTCGAGGATGTTAACGCCGCTGTCTGCAGCGCTGCAGACACGTTTCGCTCGGCGGCCTGGCGGCGCATGCCGCCGGTCAGGCGCGAGGCGCTGCTGTTACGCTTGGCTGATCTGCTAGAGGAACATGCGGACGAACTCGCTCAGCTTGAGACGCTGAACAACGGCAAGTTGCTGATGTACTCGCGGCTAATGGAGGTTGGCGCCAGCGCCCAGTGGCTTCGTTATATGGCGGGCTGGGCCACCAAAATCAGCGGTAGCACTCTGGACGTATCGCTACCGCTGCCTCCAGATGTTAGGACTCAAGCCTCAACCCGACGACTGCCGCTGGGCGTAGTCGCCGCCATCATTCCCTGGAATTTCCCGTTGCTGATGGCGGTATGGAAAATCGCTCCCGCGCTGGCCTGTGGCAATACAGTAGTGCTAAAGCCCGCCGAGGAAACGCCTTTAACTGCTCTACGTCTTGGCGAACTCGCGTTCCAGGCTGGGTTACCGGCTGGCGCGCTGAACGTCATTACCGGTCGAGGCGAAACCTGCGGGGATACCTTGGTTCGCCACCCGAAAGTGAACAAAGTCGCCTTCACCGGCTCCACGGAAGTGGGCCGTATTATCGGCGCTGCATGCGGACACAACCTCAAGCCGGTCTCGTTGGAGCTCGGCGGGAAAAGTCCAGTCATCGTGCTGCCCGACTGCGATCCGCAAAAAGCCGCAGAGGGCGCCGCCGCCGCAATCTTCTTCAACCATGGGCAAGTATGCACCGCCGGCTCACGGCTTTACGTCCATGAGAGCATTTACGACGACGTGCTTAACCGGCTGGCGCGTATAGGCGAAAGCATCGTACTCGGATCGGGCCTGGACGAAGGCGTTCAGATGGGCCCAATGGTCTCAAGCAAGCACCATCAAAACGTTCTTCGGCATATCCGGAGTGGCATCGAAGATGGTGCAGAGCTGCTCTGCGGTGGGCTCGAGCCTCCACTGGCGCAAGGCTACTTCGTGAAGCCGACAATTTTCGCCAACCGGGACAAAAAGGACATTCGCCTGCTGACCCAGGAGGTTTTTGGTCCCGTATTGGTCGCCACTCCATTCAGCGACATCGAGAACGTTATCGGAGAAGCCAACAGCTCGGTATATGGACTCGGTGCCAGTGTCTGGACCAACGACCTATCCGCTGCGCTACGCATTACGGATGAATTGGAAGCAGGGACAGTCTGGATCAATACCCACAACATGATCGACCCCAACCTACCTTTTGGAGGATTCAAAGATTCAGGGTTAGGCCGAGAGCATGGGGCGGCGGCAATTGATCATTACACCGACACTCGCTCACTGGTGATCGCCTACTGATGGACCGGGCCGCGATGTAGGTCACGGCCCAGCTTTGCCTGCGCAGTGCGCGCGCTGCGCAATCACAACAACAAGAACAGTAGAGGCAAATATGAAAGCGACTTCTTATGCTCGAATTTCCGGGAGCTTGCTGCTGCTCGCGCTTTGTCAGCCTGCAGGAGCCACAGATGTGCTGCGTCTCGAGGGCTACGGGCCAATATCCCGCTCTATGGGCGGCACCGCCACGGCCATCGACACCGGCATAGCTGGCATTATGAGTAATCCTGCAACCCTCTCCCTTGCGCCGCAAGGCAGCCGACTGAGTATCGGTCTTGACGTAGTTCAGCCAGACATCAGCACTCGAAATCTCGATACCGGCGAGACAGTTAGAAGTGAGGACGCATCCAACAACCGCGGTCCATACTACGCCCCGCAGATTGGCTACAGCTACCGAAACGATCGTTGGGCGTTCGGCATCGGTGCGTTCGCCCAAGGCGGGCTAGGTACCGAGTATGGACACGACAGCTTTCTTTCAGCCGGTAGCAGCGGAGAACCGACTGGGCTAGACAGTGGCAGCCGCCTGCTGGTGCTCAACATTCCCTTGGCATTTAGCTTTGATATCACAGAGCAACTGACTGTCGGTGGAAGTCTAGACGCCATGTGGATGGGCATGAACCTGGATATGATGTTCAGCACCAATCAGGTAGGCGCTCTTATAGGAAATGGGCGGGCTAGCGGAGGCCTGGTGCCGATCATCGGAGGGCTCCCGGCCCTCGACGGCGCTCATATCAGTTTCAGCCGTGACGAACCGCTGTCAAGCGGTGCGGATGCCTGGGGGTACGGTGGCCGCCTTGGCCTGTTGTGGAAAGCCACCCCGAACACTCGGGTCGGCTTGGCCTATAACGTCCAAAGCAAAATGGACGACCTAAAAGGCGACGCTACGGTCACTGCCGTGGATAGGCTCGCCGGGCAGGTGCCCCTGAACGGTGAGATCAGCGTTCGAGACTTTCAGATGCCTGCTGTTCTAAGCGCTGGCGTTGCACACCAGGTAAGCGACCAATGGCTGATAACAGCGGACGTGTCTCGGGTTTTCTGGCGCGACGTGATGGAGGACATCAATGTCACCTTCGTAAGCGATAACGGCGCCGACCTTAACCTTGCGCTGCCGCAGGCCTATCGCAATCAGACCATAATTTCGGTCGGAACGAGTTACCAGATCGGACACTGGACACTACGCGCAGGCTACAGACACGGCAGTAAAGTTATCGACGGGGACATGATGTTTGCGGCATTGCCGGTAACCCCAAGGCGACACGGCTCGCTTGGGCTTTCGTATGACTTGGGCTACGGCTCTATCGACGTAGCCTATGACCATGCCTTCGAGCAAACCACCTACAATCGCTCGCTGCCCAACAGCCCGGCTCCCACTCGTAACAGTCATTCCCAAGACAATTTGGTTATTGGCTATACCCACCGGTTCTGACGAGGAAAGCACACATGCATAGACTTCTAATCATGTATCCGCGTCCGCAGAATCCAGACGCCTTTTTGGATTACTACAAGACCCGCCACTTGCCGGCTGTACATAACCTGCCTGGACTCCTTTCGGCCAGTTATGGACTGATTGACGATCCGAAGAGTGATTGGTTCCTGACCTTCGAGGCGCTGTTCGCAGACCAGGCTTCGCTGCAGCAAGCCGTGCAATCGGATCACGGTAAATCGCTGGCGATGGATATCCCGAACTACTCCCCTGGCGGGGCTTGTATGTTTACCCACCCAGTCCACCCGCTCAGCATGAGCTGAGCGCATCTCAATTATGACGCCCGCCGCAAGGCGGGCCGTTTCGGGATACATCCTATGCGACCTTCTTTCCTAGTTGCCGCCGGCTCGGCGCTGACCGCTCTGGCTTCGGTCATCGCCATTATTTGTTTATTGGCGATGAGCGGAGCCACCATCTCAGAGCGTGTAACAAAAAAGATAGATAACCGCCTGGTACAAGCACAGGATCAGCCAAGTGACTTGTACCTTGAGCTAGAAAGCAAGCAACGATTCCAGCGGTTGATGATCCTGACTGCAGGTTTGGCGAGTATCTTGGCTACTGGATTGCTAGCCGTTTCGCTAGCCAAGGTTCGTAGCCAAGCAAAGAAGGCGCTATCAGAGTCGGAGCCATCAGATGCGACCTCACAACTCCAGGCGCATCTAAATATGTCGTTGCGGCGGGTGTCCGAACATGCGGGGATTGTTGCCTCACATTTGAAGACAAGCGACAGCCTCGATCAGAAAAAGCAGATCCAAATTCGACAACTCAATGCAGCCCTAGCCGGACTACAGGCAACTAGCGAGAAACTCGACGGCCAAGCGAATACTGCCGCTAAAGCCGCCAAGGCTGCTGATCTCCAGGCTCGGACCGGGGAAGACCTAGCGCGCAAGGCGGTCGGGCAGATCCAGAAAGTTTCTGAGGAGGTGAGTAAATCCAGTGCGTTCACCGACGACTTGAAATCTGAAAGTCAGAGAATTAGTGGCGTACTTGATGTGATCCGCTCTATTGCGGACCAGACCAACCTACTGGCTCTAAACGCTGCAATTGAGGCAGCCCGTGCCGGTGAAAGCGGTCGTGGCTTCGCAGTGGTCGCCGACGAGGTTCGAAGCCTGGCGCAGCGTACCCGCGAGGCGACTGTGGAAATCCAGAAGATGATCAGCCATCTACAGCAAATTGCGAACGGCGCCGCAGCTATGATGGAGTTGTGCCGCGATATCACCACCGCGAGCTTGGTCGACGCTTACAAGGCCGGCGAATCTGTGGTCGCGGTGACCTCCATGATAGACGGGCTTCTACGTATAAACACCGAGATCGCTTCTTTGACCCAACAGAAATTGGAGGCCACGAGGCAGGCTATGGCTTGCATTGATCTGGTTGCCGAGTACGAACGATCCGATCCTCGTCCCGTAGCGACGGCGCTCACGGCCAGCGTCGAGTTGGAAGAGTTGTGTAAGATCTTGGCAAAAAACTCAAGCCCTGCTGAAATGGCTCCCACCACCGTCTCGCTTGCCTAATAAGCCATGGCAATCGTTTTGTCAGTGCGGTCTAGATGACCGATGACCAACTAGAGAGTTAGCAGTTGCCTCGCTTAAGTCAGATAGACACGACGGTTTTAGATGGCCATCTGCATCGTGTTATCCCGGCCAGGGGCAATGCGGTCTCAAACAGCTATAATAGTGATCAAGCGGTAGCGAAATTAGTCGCGACCGCCTGACCTGTTATTCAAATGCTTGGTTTGCCGCCCGATGGGCTCAACTGGCGGATAGATGCCGCTTCGGTAAGCGACGATTGTTGCTTACCGATAGAAGATTGCGGCTTACCGATAAAGGTCTAGACCATCTCAAGCAGCAACGGTAAGCCTAGCGATTCATCCTTCACCGGCGCCTGTCCTCTCTAAGTCACCAAGAAGCCGACCCAGCCCTTCGGTCAGTTCGCGCTGACGATCGAGCCCTCGCATTACCCTCTCGACTATCTCTTTGCGTTCTAGCGCGCCTACGCGCAAAGCAGTCATGGCTTCATGAGCCTCAGTAGCAGTTCCGATACCACTTTGTGCAGACTGATCTACATGTGCGAGCCCATTTGCAGCCTCATCCGCCGTGCGAAGAAGGCTTTGGGAAATCAGCATGATTTGCTCGCTGGATTCACCGGAACGTATCGCCAAGTTGCGAACCTCATCGGCAACCACTGCGAAGCCGCGCCCATGGTCGCCGGCTCTAGCTGCCTCGATCGCCGCGTTTAAGGCCAGCAAATTGGTTCTTTTTGCAATGTCTTGAATGCTACCGACGATGGAACCGATCCGCTTGGACTGGTTGGCTAGGGAATCAAATAATTCGCCGGTTCGCCGCAGATAGTCTGCGAGTTCTACGATTGATTGCCTAGCGACTTGGATGCTTGCTGCGCTGCTGGCGACTTTTTCACCCGACTGCAGTGCTAACTGTGCAGCGAAGTGCATGTCCGCCAAGCCTAAATCGATGCAGTGCAGCAACTCGGCTTGATTTTTCCTCAGCCGTGGATCCGGCGGCGCAGCCGTTGGCGGAATCGGCACGGCAAGCGTCTCGGCCGGTTTCAAGGGGGGCTGGCATGGTACCTCTACTGTACGCTCTATGATTTGGGGCGGAATGGCGTAATAGCAAATTCCGGCGAGCGCTCCAAGAACCGCAACGGCGCAGGCCAATGCCTGCTGCGGAACAGTGTCTGCAAGCACCGTCGCAACCGCCGCAAGTAGCACACTGATAGACAGAAGCGCTTCGGCGATCGTTTTACGTCCGGTCTTACCAGACGGGTGAGAAATTACGTTCATAAACAATCTCTATGTCATTGCCAGTAATCGAACGCATGGCGCGTAGCTGCAATGCAATCTGGCTCCTATAAGGGCGGACCTGGCTGCGGTTCATGCTATAGGCGGAGTGCTCTACCGGCATGCGACCGTCAACGACTCACTAGCGCATGCGCCCTATAGGGCGACACGCACCGATTCCGTTACAGTAGCTGCCAGGTGTAGTTGAAGATCAGCCGATTCTCGTCGACATCGCTGCGATAATTGGAGCGCGCAGTGACGTTGCGCACCCGTATCGCCAGATTCTTCAGCACACCGCTCTGGAAGGTGTAGCCAAGGTCCAAATCACGCTCCCATTCCCGCCCCTCGAAGCCGCGGCCAGTGTCCACATTGTCGCCGCGTATGTAGCGCACCGTAGAGACCAGCCCCGGGATGCCGGCAGCGGAAAAGTCGAAGTCATGCCGCAACTGCCAGGAGCGCTCATCAGCGCCAGCGAACTCGTAGGTGGGCACTTCGTTACCCAGCGGGCTGACATTATTGAAGACCCGGGGAAAGGCATCGTCGCCGAACATCGCCTGATAGCCGACCGAAAAGGTGTGGCCTCCACGCTTGGCCGACAGCAGCGAGAACAGCGCCTGGTTATCGATGTCACCCAGCATGCGCTCGCCGTCCTCCTCAGAATCATAGAAGCCGAGATTAGCGCCAAGCACCCAGTCCCCCACCGGCTCACTGTGCTTAAGGCTATAGAAACGCTGGTTGTATATGTCCTTGAGCTGCGCATACCAAATACCGGCGCTGGTGCGCTTGTCGTTGAAGGCATAGTCGGCGCCTGCATAGTTGAAGCGGTCGGTCTCGGCATCGCCGCCCAGCTGCGGGACATGGCCGAGCTTCGCGCGCATCTTGCCGTCCCCCGCTTCGTTGAGCACGCTGGCGGAGCGGAACTGACCGGCCTGCACGGTCAGCCCGTCGATTTCCTGGGAGACGAGACTGGCGCCTTGATAGGTCGGTGGCAGCAGACGGATGTCACTGAAGGTCAGTACTGGTAGGTTCGGGGTCAGCTCGCCGATCTTGAGCTCGGTCTTCGACAGCCGGGTCTTGAGCGCCGCACCAATGCGACCGAAGTCGTCTGCTGCGTTGCCATCACTACCGGTCGGAAGCAAGCCAGTGTTGACCCGACTAGCGCTGCTGTCGAGCTTGAAGCCGAGCTGGCCAAGCACATCGACGCCGAAACCGACCCTGCCTTCGGTGTAGCCTGACTTGACGTTGAGAATGAAGCCTTGCGCCCACTCCTCCGCTTTGGATTGCTGGCTAGGCCCGACAATGTCGGAGAAGTCGCGACTGAAGTAATAGTTTCGCGCCTGCAGCGCTGCCGTGGTGCCGTCGATGAAGCCCGCCTCGGCGGCATGCGCTGTACAGAGGCTGAGGGTGGTGCCGATGGTCAGAGCGACGCGGGACAGCTTTAGCTTGTTTGTCATGGTTATGGACTCGTTGTTGTTGTTTTTTCAGGTACACGCCACCGTACTGCTAGCATGAGCTGGCAAGCAGACGAGGTGCAGGTTGAAGCGGTGTGGGTCAGCGCGTTGGCTGTTTCTCTTCAAGTACCGGGGTGCCAACCGGAGCGGTTGACCGAGGCCGTCGCACCGCCAGCAGCAGATGAGCGGCCAGGCCGAAGATCAGCCCCCAGAATGCCGCGGACAGACCAAGCAACGACATGCCGGAGGCGGTAACCAGAAAGGTGATCAGTGCGGCTTCGCGATCCGCTGGCACTGACATTGCGGCGCTCAGTGCGCCGCCGATGGCGGCCAGTAGCGCCAGCCCGGCCAGGGCGGCGATCAGTGCCTCAGGAAACGCCGTAAACACCGACACCAGGGTTGCGCCAAAAATACCCAGCAACAGGTAGAACACCCCACCGGAGACGCCGGCAACGTAGCGCTTGGCCGGATCTACGTGAGCTTCCTTGCCGGTGCAGATGGCGGCAGTGATTGCAGCTAGGTTCAGGCCGTGGCAGCCGAACGGCGCCAGGATCAGCGAGCCCAACGCACTGCTACTGATCAAAGGGCTCGCCGGCGTCTGGTAACCGTCGTTGCGCAGCACCGCCATGCCCGGCACGAACTGTCCGGTCAGCGCGACCATCACCAGCGGCAAGGCCACGCCCACGACGACCTGCCAGCTGAATTCGGGGGTGATCCAGACCGGTGTCGCCAGGCCGATCACCAACGCCTCGCTGTGCAGCTCACCGCTGGCAACGGCCATAGCAACGCCTACCACCAGCACGGCCATCACGGCATAGCGCGGCATTGTCCGCTTGAACAGCAGATAGGTTGCGAACATGGCCAGCACCAGGCTGGGCTGATCCTTGACTGCCACGAACAACCCGGTGCCGAAGCGAAACAGGATGCCCGCCAGCATGGCGGCCGAGATCGCTGCGGGCAGCTTGCGAATGATTCGGTCGAACGCGCCCGACAGCCCGACCAGCAGCACGATAAGACTGGAGACCAGGTAGGCGCCCACCGCCTCGTTCAGGCTGATGTCGGGAAGCATACTGACCAGCAATGCCGACCCCGGCGCTGACCAGGCAATGATAATCGGCACGCGGTAGCGCAGGCTGAGAGCGATGCCCAGCACACCGCTCCCGATGGATACCGTCCACACCCAGGAGGACAGGATGTCGCGCGGCAAGCCGCCCGCCTCCGCCGCCTGGAAGATGATCACCAGCGGACCGGCGTAGGAAATCACCGTGGCGATAAACCCGGCGACCACGGCCGACAGGGAAAAATCTTGGTACAGCGTTTTCATATTGCCTCGCACGTCAGGCATGCGCTCCGTGACAGTGTCCGGATCGCTGTTTTTGTAGGTCACGCATTGATGCCCTGCAAAGGGGCCCTGTACCGCACCGGCGAACCGAAGCTTGCCGAAATCTTCCTAGACCGTAGGGTGGATGGCGCTTGACCCATCCACCTTCGATACCGCACCGACATTGGCACCGGCACGGCACCGGAATCGACGTCCTTTCACAGTTGGAGGCATACAGCGTCTTGCTCCATCGTGCCGTCAACGCTGATGGATGAAATGCGTTATGCACACGTCAGCAGCAACATTGGCGCCTTTCACAGCGCCTCGCCTCATGCATCTTGGAGGGCGCGCGGCCGCTTGCTGCGTTGTTCAGCATCAGGCGCCGGGGCCTTCTGCAATTGGAAGTCAAACTCGACATCTGCAAACCGTCCCGTCACGCCGCGAGCTTGTGCCGCTTCCGGATCATCGTTGAAATGGATGTCACCGATCAGCCCGTCACGGGTGGCATAGGCGAAGTCGTCCCACAGGTACTTGTCGCCGGCCAGGTTGATCTGGGTGGTCAGGTGACGATGACCCGGTGCCGAGATAAAGAAGTGGATGTGGGCCGGGCGCTGCCCGTGCCGGCCCAGCTGGTTTAGCATTTCCTGCGTCGGCCCCTCAGGATTGCAGCCGTAGCCGGACGGAACGATGCTGCGCGCGCGGTAGCGGCCTTCGGCGTCGGTGATGATGCGACGGCGCAGGTTATAGTCCGACTGACTCTGGTCGAAATAGGAGTAGTTGCCCTGAGTGTTGGCGTGCCACAGGTCTACGGTGGCGCCCGCGAGTGGCTTGCCATCCGGTCCGGTGACCTTGCCTTGCAGGAACATCACTGTGGCGACGCCCTCCTCACTGCCGTCGTCCATGCGGACCTCGCCTTCAGCAATCGGCGCGCCCGCGACGTAAAGCGGTCCTTCGATGGTTCGCGGCGTGCCGCCAGTCAGGCCGACCTGTGCGTCCTTGGCGTCTTCGAGCAAGTCAAGGAAGTGTTCGAGGCCAAGCCCGGCAACCAGCAGGCCGGCTTCATTGCTCCCACCGAGACGGTTGAGGTAGTCCACTGCCTTCCAGAATTCGTCCTGGGTAATTTCCAGATCTTCGATAATCTTCGCCGCGTCGACCAGGATGCGGTTGGTCACGGTCTTCATGCGGGTGTTGCCCTGGTCGTTCTGAAAGCCGCTGGCTTCCTTGAAAAATTGCTGGATGTCTGGGGAGTTTGAGATTTTCACAGTCATGGCTCAGGCCTCGTTTTGTAGTTGTGGTGACGCGGGGTCGCTGGCCGGCGGACACCGACCTTTTTCAAATTCGATCAGCTGTCGTTTTCCCGGATCGACGACGGGTGCCGACAGAGCGGGTTGACCTCGATTTCCATATAGGGGAACAGCGGCAGCTGCATCAGGGTGTCGTGCAGCTCCTGCACGCTGGCCACATCGAACACGCTGTAGTTGGCGTATTGGCCGGCGATGCGCCACAGGTGGCGCCACGTGCCTTCTCGCATCAGGCGCTGGGCCAGTTCCTTCTCATCCGCCTTGAGTTTGGCGGCCTTGTCCGGATCCATGTCGACCGGTAGTTTTACCGTCATTTTTACGTGAAACAGCATCGGTTCAGCCTCCGGTTACTGGCGGGCAAAGAACGCCAGGCGTTCTTCATCGAGGGTCAGGCCAAGGCCCGGCGTGCGCGGCACTTCCAGCCGGAAGTCGCGATAGATCGGCGCCTCGGTGACGATCTCTTCGGTGAGCAGAAGCGGTCCGAACAGCTCGGTGCCCCAGGTCAGCGCGCCGAGGGTGACGAAGGCATGCGCCGAAGCCAGGGTGCCAATGGCGCCTTCGAGCATGGTGCCGCCGTACAGCGCAATGCCGGCGGCTTGGGCGATCTGCGCGGTACGCAGCACGGCACGCGGACCGCCGTTCTTGGCGATTTTCAGGGCGAAAATGCTGGCGGCGCCGTCAGCAGCCAGGCTGAAGGCGTCCTCGACGCTTTCGATCGACTCGTCGGCCATGATCGGTGCCGGGCTGCGCTGGTTCAGGCGAATCTGCCCGCCGCGGTTGATCCGCGAGATCGGCTGTTCGATCAGGTCGATGCCGTTGTCGCCGAGGATGCGGCAGGCACGCAGCGCTACCGACTCGTCCCACGCCTGGTTGACGTCAACTCTCACGCTGGCGCGCTCGCCGAGGGCCTGCTTGATGGCGATGACGTGCTTGAGGTCGGCGTTCACTTCACCGGCGCCGATCTTCAGCTTGAAGAGGCGATGGCGACGGATATCGAGCATGCGCTCGGCTTCCTCGATGTCCTTGGCGGTGTCGCCACTGGCCAACGTCCAGGCCACTTCCAGACTGTCACGCACCCGGCCGCCGAGCAGTTCGCTGACCGGCAGCCCGAGGCGCTTGCCTTGGGCGTCCAGCAGCGCGCTTTCCAGGCCGGACTTGGCAAAGGTGTTGCCCTTGGCCGCCTTGTCCAGGCGCAGCATGGCGGCGTTGATATTCGCCGCCTCCTGACCCACCAGCAGCGGGCCAAGGTGGCTGTCGATGTTCTGCTTGATGCTCTCCGGGCTCTCGTTGCCGTAGGCCAGGCCGCCGATGGTGGTGGACTCGCCGATGCCTTCGATACCGTCGCTGCATTTCACACGGATGATAACCAGCGTCTGCCGCTGCATCGTGTGCATCGCCAGCTTGTGCGGGCGGATGGTTGGCAGGTCGACGATGATCGTCTGGATGCCTTCAATCAGGATGGGACTCATGGCGTTTTCCGTTATTAAGGTTCAGTGATCAAACTTTGGCCGCAGCTGTCACTACCACCGGCGCGGGCGTGCCGCTGCGTTTGCTGGAGATGGCGAACACGGTCATGGCCAGTGCAGCAACGACGCCCGGTACGGCGAAAGCCATAAAGTTGAGCTGCAGGGGCAGGTTGATCCCCAGCAGCGCGCCGCCCAGCAGCGGGCCAACGATGGCACCGTTGCGGCCGATGCCCGAGGCCCAGCCGAGGCCGGTGGAGCGTATCGACAGGCCGTAGAACTGCGCGGCGGTCGCGTACAGCAAAATTTGCGTGCCGATAACCGTGGCGCCGGCAATGAAGATCAGGGTGTAAAGCACCGGCATCGGCGTCTTGAAGCCCAGCAGGCTGATCGAGGCCACCGACACAGCGAAGAACACCACCACCACTTTTGATAGGTTGTAGCGGTCACCCAGCCAGCCGCCGAGGATGGCACCGGCCATCCCGCCGAAGTTCAGCGCCAGCAGGAACGACAGGCTCGATCCCAGGCTGTAGCCGGCGTTGGCCATCAGTTTCGGCAACCAAGAGCCCAGCGCGTAGACCATTAACAAACAGCAGAAGAACGCCAACCAGAGGGAGAAGGTGCGCACGCCACGACCATCACGGAACAGCTCCATAACCGAGGCGCTTTTGCCCTTCACGTCAGCCATCACTAATTCGTCGGCTGCGGTTAGCTGGCAATTTGGGTCGACCTTGTTCAGCAGTGCCCGGGCTTGCTCGCCACGCCCCTGGCGAACCAGGAAACCCACCGATTCCGGCAGATACCAGAGAATCAACGGCAACAGCAGCAGCGGCACGGCTGCGGCGAAGAACATCGCTTCCCAGCCAAAGCGCGGCAACATGTAGATTCCGAGGCCGGCCGAGAGCATGCCGCCCAGCGAGTAGCCGCTGAACATGACGGCCACCAGCGTGCTGCGCAGTTTCTTCGGCGCGTATTCATTCATCAGCGCCACCACGTTGGGCATCAGCCCACCGCAGCCGAGGCCGGCAAGAAAGCGGAAGATGCCAAACTCGGTCGGTGTGGTGGCGAAACCATTGAGCACGGTGGCGCCGCTGAACAGCACGAAGCAAACGGCAATGCCTTTCTTGCGGCCGATGCGGTCGGCCAAGGTGCCGAACACCAGCGCGCCGAACATCATGCCGAACAGCGCATAGCTGCCGAGGGCGCCGGCTTCCAATGGGCTCAGCCCCCACTCCTTCATGATCACCGGCAGCACCACGCCATAGATGAACAGGTCGTAGCCGTCAAAGATCAGCAGCAGCGCACAGAGGCACACGACCAGCCAGTGGAAGCGGCTGAAACTTGCGTTATCGATGATTCCGTGAATATCTACTTTTCGCATGGCAAGACTCTCTATTGTTTTTATTTAGTCGCGGTTCGGCACCGCCGATCCCTGGGTGCTGTCCGGTCACGCCGGCCTTGGTGTCATTCAGCCGAGGTCGCCACCACCCACCGGCAAGGTCACGCCGGTGATGTAAGACGCATCGTCCGAGGCGAGAAACAGGATCGCACCGGCCTGCTCGTCGATAGTCCCGTAGCGCTTCATCAGCGTTGAGTCGACGGTCTGATCGATGATCTGCTGGTACCAGATCTTTTCCTGCTCGCTCTGCTCAGCGGCGTTGCGCGGAATGCGGCGTGGCGGCGCCTCGGTGCCGCCCGGCGCGGTGGCGTTGACGCGAATGCCGCGCTCGGCATTCTCGAAGGCCAGGCACGCGGTCAGCGCATTGACGCCGCCCTTAGCCGCGCCGTAGGGCACGCGGTTGAGGCTGCGGGTGGCAATGGAAGAAACGTTGACGATGGCGCCAGCGCCCTGCTCTAGCATGTGCGGCAGTGCGGCGTGGCAGCACCAAAGCGTGGGAAACAGCGAGCGGCGCACCTCGGCCTCGATCTCGTGTTCCTGGTAATGCTCGAAGGGCTTGGCCCAGATGGTGCCGCCGACGTTATTGACGAGGATGTCGAGGCAACCGAACCGTTCTTGGGCGGCATCCATCACCCGATGGCAATCCGCGAACTGTTCGAGGTCGGCCGTCAGCGTTAGTACCTCAACGCCCTTGGCCCCCAGTTCATCGGCCAGTTCATGGACCAGCTCGGAGCGGTCGACCAGCAACAGCCGGCCACCCTCCTCGCCCATGCGCTCGGCCACGCGGCGGCCGATACCCTGAGCGGCGCCGGTAATGACCGCAACTTTGTTTTCAAAACGTTTGTTCATCTAGCTTTCCTCGGCGTGATCGAGCCCTGCGCACCCAGCCCTTGCCGGAGCGAGCTTGCTGGCGAAGCATTTCGGTGCGGTGATCCACGGTTCCTGTGGTCTGCCGGCCCCTATTTCGCGACCCCCGTATCGCTTACCGGAGCCGCGCGACGCTTGCGTCAGGCGCTGGCAGCAAACTTCTCGTAGTAAAAGTTCGCCGGCTCCAGCCCTTGCTCGCGGATGAATGCGCTGACTGCCTCGACCATTGGCGGCGGGCCGCAGAGGTAAATGTCAACTTCACCATCGTTGAGGTGCTTGGGCTCGATGTGCTGGGTCACGTAGCCCTTCTGCGGATAGGCACTGTCGGGGCTGGCGACGCAGGCGCTATAAGTAAAATTTGGAATGCTCGCAGCAAACGCCTCTAGCTTGTCCATCTCCACTAGGTCGTGGTCCTGGGTGACGCCATAGATCAGATGCAGCGGGTGGTTGCTGCCCTGCTCGGCAATTTTCTCGAGCATTGCGGTGAACGGTGCGAGGCCAGTGCCGCCCGCCAGCAACAGCAGCGGCCGTTTGATCTCACGCAGGTAGAACGCGCCCAACGGGCCGGCCAGATTGACGCTATCGCCGGCCTTGGCGAGGTTGGTCAGAAAGCTGCTCATCAAGCCGCCCGGCACGTTGCGAATCAGGAAGCTGACCTCGCCGTCCTTCTGCAACGAACTGAAGGAATAGGCGCGGGTCTGATCGCTGCCGGGCACCTGCAGGTTGACGTACTGCCCAGGCAGAAACGCCAGCTGACTCAGCGACTCGCCCTTGATCGACAGTGCGATGGTGCTCTCGGACAGCTGCCGCACATTGCTGATGGCAGCCTGGTAGTTGGCCTGCTGGGTCTTGCAGATATCGGAGGCGGCCGGCACGCGAATCACGCAGTCGCTTTCGGCGCGCATCTGGCAAGTCAGCACGTAGCCCTGCTCGGCTTCGGCTTCGCTGAGCGCATCCTCGATGTACTCCTCGCCGAGGTCGTAGCGGCCGCTTTCGGCGAAGCATTTGCAGGCACCGCAGGCGCCGTCACGGCAATCCAGCGGGACGTTGATGCCCTGGCGGTAAGCGGCGTCGGCGACGGTTTCGCCGATGTTGGCGTCGATGAAGCGGGTGACGCCGTCTTCGAAGTTCAACGCAATCTTATGAGTCATGGCGGCGCCCTCAGAGGTGATACACATCGATCATCTGGCGGATGTAGTCGTTCTTCAGCACGACCTTCTTGGCCTTGATTAGAGGGTTCTCGCCGCGCGTATCGAGGGTGTAGAAGCTGGTCCCGTAGAAGTGGTCGACCGTCTTGTAGCGAAAGCTCATCGTGTGCCAGTTGAAACGCAGCTTGCAAACACCGTCAGCCTGATCGAGCAGCTCGAGGTTGCTGATATTGTGCGTGGTGCGGGTATCCGGAATGGTCGCGCTCGAACGCTCGGTACGAATGCGAAAGACTCGGTCTTCCAGGCCGCGGCGGTTGCCGTACCAGATCAACGAGATTTCGCTCATCGGGTCCTGGGTCAGCTGGTCGCGGTCATCCCAGGCCGGCATCCAGAACGTGGCGTCTGGCGCATAGAGTTCGAGCCAGGCATCCCACTCCTTGTCGTCCAGGTACCGCGCTTCGCGGTAGAGGAAGTCGCGCGCAGTTTCGTAGGAAATAGTCATCACGCGCCCTCCACGTGGATCAGCTGGTCCTGCTCTTGCTGCAGCGCCTTGATCATCTGCTGCTGCCAGTAGTGGTGCTGCAGTACAAACAGGCCTTCGTCCTCGGTGCGGGCGCCGCTCATCAGCGGATGCAGGTCGATCTCCTGCGCACCTTCGTCGGCGCCGTCGATCCAATGCTTGGCGCCGCGGGACATGTCGTTCCATTCCATCGCCCTTCCGGCGAATCCCTGCTGGCAAGCGCGGAATTCTTCCAGGTCGTCGGGGGTGGCCATGCCGCTAACGTTGAAGAAATCTTCGTACTGGCGGATGCGGCGGGCCCGGGCCTCAGCGCTCTCACCCTTGGGCGCGATGCAGTAGATAGTGACTTCGGTCTTGTCGACGGAGATCGGCTTGGCGATGCGCAGCTGCGAGCCGAACTGGTCCATCAGGTACAGATTCGGGTAGAGGCAGAGGTTGCGCGAGTTCTCGATCATCCAGTCGGTCCGCGCCTGGCCGAACTCGGCGATCATCTCGTCGCGGCGGGCATACAACGGGCGGTCTTCCGGGTTGTCCCAGCGGGTCCAGAGCAGCAGATGGCCGTTCTCGAAGGAATAGAAACCGCCGCCCTTCTTACCCCAGCCGCCGGCACTCATGGCGCGGATGTCGTCGCCCGCTTCCTTAAGCTTGCGCTGCTGTTGGGTAGCGGCGTAGTTCCAATGCACGGCGGTGACGTGGTAGCCGTCAGCGCCGTTTTCGGCCTGCAGCTTCCAGTTGCCTTCATAGACATAGGTGGACGAGCCGCGCAGGACTTCGATGCCCTCGGCGGACTGGTCGACCACCATGTCGATGATCTTTTTCGACTCGCCGAGGAAGTCCTCCAGCGGCGCGACGTCTTCACGCAAGCTGCCAAACAGGAAGCCGCGGTAGGACTCGAAGCGTGCGATCTTCTTCAGGTCATGGGAGCCGTCGCAGTTGAAGCTGTCGGGGTAGCCAGCTTCCTTAGGATCCTTGACCTTCAGTAGCTTGCCGGAGTTGTTGAAGGTCCAGCCATGAAACGGGCAGGTGTAGGTCGCCTTGTTGCCGCTTTTGAAGCGGCAAAGCATGGCACCGCGATGGCTGCAGGCATTAATGAAGGCGTTGAGTTCGCCCTCCTTGTTGCGAGCAATGAAGACCGGCTGGCGACCCATCTGGGTGGTGTAGTAGTCGTTCTTCTCGGGAATCTGGCTCTCGTGAGCGAGGTACAGCCAGTTGCCCTCGAAGATGTGTTTCATCTCCAGATCGAACAACCGAGGGTCGGTGAACATCTCGCGCTTGCAGCGAAAGACGCCCTTCTCTTTATCTTCTTCTAGCAGCGAATCAAGGTAGTCGAATCCCAGGGACATGGCCGGGGCCTCCATTGTTATTGTGTCTACGTAATGAAGGCTACGGAGGAAAAAGCCTTCTCAATATCCGTTTCCTGCAAGACCTTTATCCGTTTTCTGCAAACCCGCGTTTGCATAAATGGATGGCAAGAGCGTGTACGGTCGTGGTCAAGCCGTATCGAGATTGGCTTGCAGGTCATTCCTATAGAACGACCGAACCGGACCACCAGACGCATAGCCATGCGTCCGTAGCAATTCCGCTTGAAAAAGACGAAAAGCATGTATGCGGGCCTGCTGAGGTGCGCATGGTGCCTAGACTCGGCAGCCCAGCTTCCACCATGTGAGCGCCTCGCAATTCAACCCCGCTCAGCCAGAGCCCTTCGCTGCTCGACCGCATTGGCCTAAGCCCTCAAAGGCGGTGTCCGCCAGACCTTCAAAGCCCAGAGGCACTGTTCAGATATTGAACAGTGACCTAGGAATCCGACCAGAATCTAGACACTCGAGACGACTGCAGCCCAGTTATTGCGCGATTGGCATAACTCGTGCTGAAGGGCAATTGCGACGAGCAGCCAAGCGCTGCGCTCCCTTACAACAAAACAATCAGGGTGCCTAATGAATGGGAAACCAACGCTTTTGCAGTCAGAGATCTGGAATGATCGATTCTTCACCGGTTCTTGGGTCAGGAGTTCGTTGCCAGCCAGCCACGTAATTGAACCTGCCACTGGTGAGTTGTTGGGAAAGATCGGCATGGCCAGCGCGGAATCGATCGCTGACTCAAGTGAGATCGCTCGCGCCAATCAGCCCGATTGGATAGCTTTGCCCTATGAGGCACGTGCCGCCGTGCTGCGAAACGCTGCACAGATTGCAGAGGGTCACTTCGCTGAAATCGTGGAATGGATAATCCGTGAAAGCGGCTCGACGCGCGCCAAAGCGGCCTTTGAAACAAACCTTACAATCAAGGCACTACACGAGGCCAGTGGGCTTCCGTCACGGAGCACAGGCGAAGTACTGCCTTCAACTCCAGGGCGGCTGAGCATCGCCCGGCGTCGCCCGCTGGGCGTCATCGGCATCATCTCGCCATTTAATTTCCCGTTGTATTTAGCAATGCGGGCGGTTGCCCCCGCGCTGGCCTTGGGCAACAGCGTGGTTTTGAAGCCAGACCCGCGTACCGCCGTATGCGGGGGCTTTGTCATTGCAAGGCTATTCGAAATGGCCGGCCTGCCAATGGGCATATTGCATGTCCTGCCCGGCGGTGCCGAAGCTGGCGCGGCGCTAGTTGCTGACGCGAATGTGGCAATGATCCAGTTCACCGGCTCCACTGGCGCGGGCCGTAAGGTCGGCGAAGCAGCGAGCCGCAATCTCAAAAAGGTATCTCTGGAGCTGGGCGGCAAGAATTCCTTGATCGTGCTGGATGACGCCGACCTCGACATCGCTGTAGCTAATGCAACCTGGGGGGCCTATCTGCATCAGGGGCAGATCTGCATGTCGACCGGTCGATTGCTCGTTCAGCGAGGCATCTATGGCCCGTTTGTGGAACGCCTGGCCGCTAAAGCCCGCAGCCTTACGGTCGGCAATCCGGCCCAAAGCGAGGTTGCGATTGGCCCACTGATCAACGAACAGCAACGTGACCACGTCTATCGCGTGGTCCAGGCTGCCCAGCGCGCCGGTGCCCGCCTCGAAGCTGGTGGTAACTACGAACGTCTGTTCTTCCAGCCAACGGTCTTGACCGATGTTCAGCCAAATAACCCCGCATTCCATGAGGAGATATTCGGCCCTGTGGCAATCGTCACGCCATTCGACAGCGACGCGGACGCCGTTCAGCTAGCAAATGACACCAACTACGGCCTCTCGGCTGCAATCATTTCAAAGGATGTTGGACGCGCCCTGAAGCTCGGTGAGCGGTTACGTACCGGCTTACTGCACATCAATGACCAGACGGTGAACGATGAGGTCATCAATCCCTTCGGTGGCGTTGGTGCTTCGGGAAATGGAGCAAGTATAGGTGGTACTGCCAATGGGGAAGAGTTCACGCAATGGCAGTGGTTGACGTTGAAAGGAGACGCGCCTGCATATCCGCTCTAACTAACCATCTGCAACCCGCAACATAAAAAAGACCGAGTCGCGTTACGGCGTAACGGAGACTCAGTAACTGCCTGCGCTTAAAACGCCGGTCGTTCACAATAAGAAGAGAGAAGTTATGAATAAGAAAATCAAATCAAGCCTTGCTGAAACCGTCCTTGCCAGTAGCCTTGTGCTCCTTCCATCCATAACACTTGCAGCTCAGGTTGCGACCGATCCCGGTGACTACAGTCCATTGCCGGCGGGCGTCGATCTCGGCATTTTGTACTACCAGCACACCACTCATGAAAAGCTGTACGCATCAGGTCACGAGATATCAAACCTCGCAGGCATTGAGAAGCTGACCACCGACATCGGTCTGTTGCGATGGGTCCACTATACCCAAATAGGTGGTTTTACCATCGACCCGCAGATCATCATCCCTTTTGGAGAGGTATCTCTTAAAACCGGCGGCGGCAATATACGAAGCTCTGGAGTTGGCGATCCCATCGTCGGCGGTACGGTTTGGCTTCATAACGACCCAGAGACAAAGAGGGCGTTCGGTATTACCGCGCTGGCATCATTACCCATAGGTCAGTACGACGCGGAAAAAGGTGCCGTTAACGTTGGCGAAAACCGCTGGAAACTGATCACCCAGGCAGGTTATGTCACTCCACTCAGCGATACCATCTCGCTAGACCTCATAGCTGAATATACATTCTTCGGCGACAACGATGATTTCGCCGGAAGGAAAAAAGAGCAACAGAATCAGTACGGTGTACAGGCGCACCTGAGCAAAAGCATCGCCGCCATGACCAAAGTGACACTGAGCTATTACCACGACTTCGGTGGTGAAACGAGCCTCGACGGGACCGATTTGGACGATGAGCTGAGCAATAGTCGCTGGCAGGGGACGTTCGCTCATTTCATAGCGCCGGATATACAGCTGCAGCTTCAGTACGGCCGTAGCCTCGAAGTTAAGAATGGCTTCTCCGAAGAAGACCGCATCAATTTTCGTTTAGTAAAAGTTTTTTGAGGAGCCAAGCCCTATGAAAAACTTGATGATCAGCCGAAGAAGCTTACTTAAAACGGCCGCATTGGTCGCCACAGCCATCAGTGTACTTCCCAGCGTCAATGCATTTGCCAGCGAGCCTAGCGATGGGTCTCAAATGTCTGAGCTTGAGCGAAGCGTATTTGAAAAACTACTGAAGATATCGTTGCCCACGGATGGCACATCGCTCATCGATCCCAACACCTTGCCTGTTCTACAGACACTGGAAGGCGCTTTGCTGGGAGGAATGGAGCCTCACATACGTCAAGGTCTGCGTGGGGGCATTGATTATTTCAATAGCGGTTCGATTGAAGACTTCGGGGCCGAGTTCATTAACCTCAGCGATGAAGACGCAACGCTTTTCTGTGATAGATGGGCCGGTTCAGACAAGGCACCTAACAGAGCCCTCTCCATGGGCCTGAAGAAACTAACCGTACTTGCGTACTGGGCAATTCCGGATACCTGGCACCCGCTTGGATATGACGGCCCTGTAACCGAACGATGGAACCTAGTATCGCTAGGCCATGCGCCAGAACCAAATGCCTAACCGCACGAGACCAATGTATGACTACTAAAAACAACAAGCTGAACATTATTACCGCTGCGGACATCGATAGTGCCGAGATATATCTCGAAGCGGATGTCGTTGTCGTGGGCTCGGGCGCCGGTGGCGCTATCAACGCCTACGAGCTGGCCAAGCAGGGCAAGAAAGTTGTGGTTTTAGAAGCCGGCCCCTACGTGCCATCCTCTCAGTTCTCGGAGATGCAAGCGGTTTCGATGGGTGCGCTGTATCAAGATGAAGGTGGGCAATCAAATAGTCATGGCGATATCGCGGTACTGCAGGGTGCCTGTGTAGGCGGCTCCACCGTGGTCAACGCAGCACTATGCTTTCGAACGCCAGACTATTATCTTGATCTCTGGGCGAAGGAATTTGGGCTAACAAACCTGACGCCGGAGCTTATGTCAGGTTATTTCGACAAAGTAGAAAAGAACCTGGCGATCCATACGAATGCTGCGCATGAAACCAGCCCTGGCGCGATTCTCATTGCGAAGGGGCTGGAAAAGCTAAACATCGAGAGGGGCGTAGCTCGCCGTAACATTCGCGACTGCGCACTAACCGGGTTTTGTTTCGCAGGGTGCAAAACCGATCGCAAGCAGTCGATGCTTGTGACCTACCTGCCGTGGGCGTGCAAGCACGGCGCAGTAATCTATGCCGATACTCGTGTCACCCGCATCATGACTGATCAAGGCCAGGCGACCGGGATTCAGGCCTTAGTGACCGACCCAAAGACCAAAGCCTTCAAAGCCAATATGAAAGTCAGCGCCCCTATTGTCGTGCTCGCGGCAGGTCCGGTACAGACGCCGATCATCCTTCAGCAATCGGGCGTTGCCAATTCAAGCGGGCAGGTCGGAAAAAATTTCGCCTGCCACCCAACATTGTCGGTCACTGCAATGTTCGACAAGCCCGTGGACAATTTTCATGGCGCTACTCATTCCCTGTATGTGGATACCCACACGCTACCGGAAGAAGGCGGCTATCTATTGCTTGATGCCATTGAAGAGCCGGTCGAAGCGAGTTTTTCTGCCGAACCTGGTACTGGCAAACCCCACGTCGCCTACATGGAGAAGTACCGAAACAGCATCCGCCTTATCACGCTTATCCACGATAAGAACGTAGGCGAGGTCCGCCTCCGGGACGGGGTCAAGGAAATCGTCTACGAGGTGGACGACGAAGACTTTGAGGCTATGAAGAAGGGACTCAAGTACAATGCTGAAATACTGTTTGCGGCTGGCGCGCAATCTCTCTATTTACCGACCTCGGATCGAACCGTTATTGAAAGGGCAGAAGAAATTGGCCCGGTAATTGATCGGCTCAAGAACGAACCATCGCGATATCGATACACGTCTTTTCATCCTCAGGGCACCTGCCGAATGGGCGCAGACCCCACCAAGACCGTGGTTAACCCCTACGGCGAAACCCATGATGTGAAAAGACTCTATGTGGCTGACGCAAGCCTTCTACCGACTTCTATCGGCTATAACCCATCTGAAACTGTTTACGCACTTGCTAGCTACATCGCTGACGAAATCGTGAAGTCAAATTTCACCTGAGCGTTGGTGGTGGATCACCGTCCTGCCGTTTGTTAACTGGCATCCATAAATGTCCTGGAGGTGCGGTCGCTGCCCGCCTCCGGGCTACCGATTTTCAAATTATGCTTGACGCCAGCTCTCGGCATGCATATGAAGTAGATCAGTCTGCCAAGCATATTTCTGGCTGGACACATCAGTCTAAAAATAAGAAAAGATGTCAGCATGAATACCTATTTTCTGACCGACACTCATGCCTTAGACGGTGCTAGACGCCGCCTTATGGACGGAAAAGCGCTTCCCGCAGGCCTTCTTCCTGAACCTGTCGCCCGCTCCTGGGAGCGCTCACGTGATGCAGGTTTGGACCCATGGGAGCACCGTCTCCTCAACGCAGATGCGCAAATCTTCACGCTGGATGAGGTCGATCGAAACTTGGCTTCCTGCGTGAAACCTGAAATCCAGCCTCTTTGGCAGGTGTTTGGAGGTCAGTTCTGGACTCTCTTTTGCGTAAATGCCAAAGGCGTGATTATCCACGCTCAACATGCCGTTGAAGACACCCCCCTCAATGCACTTCAGGTGGGCCGGCGCATACACGAGGCGGACATCGGCACGACTGCCCCCAGCTGCACCCTGGCAGAGAAGCAACCGATCATTCTTCACGGTAAGCATCATTACCTGAGTGAATTCGACCGTTTTTTTTGCGCCTCAGTCCCGGTGAATGGTGTAGATGGTCAAATGATCGGAGCGATTGATATCACAGGCATTGGGGAACGTAACGCTCGAGGGGTGCTCGATCAGTTACGTATCACAGCAATGGCCATTGAGAATCGGCTCTATGCCAACCTGAAAAATTGTCGGATATTAAGCCTGCAACATGATCCCAGGCTGATCGGCACGCCGCTACAGGGCTTACTGGCTATGGACGGCGAGGGCCGTATCCTTGCTGCAAATGGTACCGCCCGCCGGCTTCTGAGATTGGATAACGCGTCTAACAGGGGCTACGGGCAGCACTGGGATGCTCTGTTCGAACAGGATCCCACTGCAAAAGCACAAAGCGGCTCGCCTAGCTTGGCAAAGCTCAACGATGGCTCCCAAATATTTGCCCACGTGCTCTCGGTCAAAGTTGCGAAGCCCGGCAAGCAGCTGTCCATGCGCCCCGTAGTGCGGTCGCCACTTGGCGACGATAGCGCGCTGAACCAGCAGTTCGACATTGCACATAAAGCCTTCAACGCAGGCATACCGGTGCTTATTCAAGGAGAGACGGGCACAGGAAAGGAAATGTTTGCCCGGGCTTTGCATGAAGCTTGGCAGGCCGATGCCCCATTCGTAGCAATTAATTGTTCAGCCATACCTGAAAGCCTGATTGAGGCCGAACTTTTCGGCTATGCAGACGGCACCTTCACGGGAGGGCGTAAAGGCGGCGCCAAGGGTCGCATAGAAGAAGCAAACGGCGGGACGCTATTACTTGATGAGATAGGCGATATGCCGACCGCGCTACAGACACGCCTACTTCGTGTTCTTCAGGAGCGCCAGGTCACCCGTTTAGGCAGCTCAGAAAGCCGATCTCTGGATCTCAGAATCGTAAGCGCAACTCACTGCAACCTTACACAGCTAATACGTGAGCGACATTTTCGAGAAGACCTTTACTACCGCCTCAATGGCGTGCAGATTCATCTGCCGGCCTTGCATGAACGCCGGGATCTCAGCTACTTGATCCAGACATTGCTGCTGCGCTACGGCAGCTGCTATCTAAGCCCGGAGAGTCTTACGTTGATATTAGCCCAACGCTGGCCAGGCAACATTCGTCAGCTGGAACAAACACTGCGGCTGGCCTGTGCGCTTGCCGGGGAAGGTGAGGAAATCCTGCCAGAGCACTTACCCGCTTGTATGCCTTCGGATACCTCGCCTATCTCGTCACTCAAAGCGGCCGAGCAGAAAACAATCCAAGAAGCGTTACGCGCCAATCGGGGTAACGTTTCGGCGACTGCGCTTGCGTTAGGGATATCCCGTACAACGCTGCATAACAAGTTGAAAAGCGCAGCCAGACCCTGATTTATTAATTAGCGGATCGGATCCAAGCAGGAAAGCACAGCCTCTGAAAAAACGCGCTGGGTTATATGGCTGAAGTGGAGCAGCCGACTCAATAGCTCATCACCCGCGCCGAAACAATAGCAGCACAAAGATAGTCAGTGGCGCTTGTTTAATGTGTCAGACGGAAGCTCACCGAATGTGTTTTTGTATGACTCAGCAAAGCGCCCAAGATGCAGGAAGCCGTAGTCCATGGCAATTTCGGTGACATTACGGACCTTGGCCGAAGGATCACTAAGACGGCTATGTATCTGCTCCAGCTTGCGCTGGCGGATATAGGCTTTCGGCGTCGTTCCGATCCTGCGCTCGAACATCGTGTAGAGCGATCGAGGGCTCATATTTGCCAGCTGCGCCAGCTGCTCGACGGAAATGTCTTTTCTCAAATGCTCGTCGATGTAATCGGTGATTCGACCGAACGACGGACAGCTTTCGCCCAACGGGTCACGGCGAATGTTGCTGGCGAGCGTGCATAGTAGCTTCGAGGCAATGATACGGCTGTATTGATCCTGCAGTTGCGGTACGCAATGCTCCGCTTCAGCCTCCTGGCATATGAGACCTAACAGACTTTCGATGCCCTCAAGCTGCTTGAGGTCGTAGCGGCTGGCTGCAAAACGAATGCCTTCGTCCGGCGCCCGCCACTCGTTCTCGGCGCAGGCCTTCTCCAGAAACGAGACTGGCAGCTTGACAATTAGCTTTTCACAGTCGTCCGAATATGTCAGGTCTACCGGATCGTCGGGGTTGATAAGCAGCAACTCCCCGGGAGTGAAATAGTGCTCCTTGCCGCGACCACGCCAAAGACAATGGCCACGCTGCAACAACTGTAAGTGATAGATAGTTTCAAGCGCCGGAGAGGTAACGTGAACGCTGCCTCCGTAGCTCAGCTTACATAGGTCAAGCTTGCCAAACTTGCAGTGACTTAAACTAGCTTGCGGCTGCCCTGTGCGCGGCAACCTTATGCAATGCGGACCGACGTGCTGGTTAACGTACTCCGATACTGCGTGAGGGTCGGCTCTATCAAACAACCGACTTTTGCCATTCAATAGACTATCCATCACAAGGTGCTCTTATTATTGTTGCAAAGCGAACCAAGCCTGTTGTTCACGGCACACGACTATGGTCCGGAAGCTCATGTGGTACTAGCAGCATAGCGGCTGAGCCAACGTATAGCATTAAGCTCGTGCGATCATCGCACGCTATTCGTCAGATAAGGTCTTGGGCCGACCAGGTGGTGTTCCGAATCGCATCGCCGGCAGACTGCTATGAGCACAGCCCCCCGATCGGGTCGACTAATCGACATTCGCGGTACGGGCAGTCGGACAATTGGCAACCTTGCCGACGGCACTGATTTGTTGGTCCATTAACACTGCATACGGCATCACTCAAAAATACTTCTGCGCCCCGTTAACAAGCTCACGGATGTGAGCTCTGGCGGGAAGAGCTTTCGGTCAGATTGGGACCCGAGCCCAGGCGCACTGGCTATTAGCAGTGCTGGCAGAAGCATGTCGCTAAATGGATATGACTTAGCCGCGAAGGAACCCACATACCTTCAGGGTAAAGGCGTCGCCTATCTCCACATTTGAAAGATGAGCGGCGTCGAACCCTACCAACTCAGCATCCGCGACTCGCGCCTGGATAAAGCGACCATGCTCCAGCGTGGTGACGGGGTCCTGAGTGCCGCAAACAATCAGCGTCGGCACCCTGATCGCTCCTAGCTGCTCGCGATAGTCGGCGTCGCGTACGGCTGCGCAATTCGCCGCATAGCCCTCTGGTGAGGTACCAGCAATCATTTGGGTGATGCGGGTGACCTGAGCTGGCTGCTGTTCGGCAAAGCCTGGGGTAAACCAACGAGAAACAGAAGCGTCGCGCATATCACTCATTGCCTGCTCGCCACCTTGCAGCACGGTATCGATGCGCTCGTTCCATACCTCGTCCGTTCCGATCTTCGCGCCGGTATTGCACAGCACCAGCCGCGTCAGACGGTCGCCGGCATGGATGCCCAGCCATTGGCCGATCAGGCCGCCCATGGACAAACCGCAAAAGGCGAAGCGGTCGATCCCCAAGGCATCGACCAGATCGATCACGTCCTGCCCAAGTTGCGCGATGCTGTACGGGCCAGGGGTGACGGACGAGCCGCCATGGCCGCGGGTGTCATAGCGCAGCACACGGAAGTGTTCGCTGAACGTGGGAAGCTGTGCGTCCCACATGTCGAATGTGGTGCCCAGAGAATTGGAGAGCACGAGCACAGGCGCATCAGTTGGGCCATCGAGTCGATAATTGAGTTCATCATTGATGGGTTTGGTGCTGGGCATGGAAATTCTCTAGAAGGTCGAGTTGTATATGGCTGTGCATCGCTAGAAAGACGCGGTGTCTGCAATCACACCGGAGCTGTCATGAGCGGCAATCAGATAGTTGGGTGCCTGGTGGACCGAAGCCCAGCCTGGTCGCTCCGTTCAAACCATTTCGAGCGCCAGGGCCAAGCCCTGCCCCACGCCGACACACATGGTCGCCAGCCCCAGCTTGCCGCCGCTCTTTTCCAGCGCATGCACGGTCGTCAGAACCAGTCTGGCGCCGCTCATGCCCAATGGGTGACCAAGGGCAATGGCGCCGCCCTGCGGGTTAACCTTCGGGCTGTCGTCTTCCAGTCCCAGGTCGCGCGTCACCGCCAGCGCCTGGGCGGCGAAGGCTTCGTTGAGTTCGATCACGTCGAAATCATCGATCGCAAGATTCAGCCGTTCGCACAGCTTGCGCACAGCCGGCACCGGGCCATAGCCCATTACCCGCGGTGCTACGCCGGCACTGGCCATGCCGAGCACTTTGGCGCGAGGCTTGAGACCGTACTTCTTAACCGCTTCGGCACTGGCGAGAATCATCGCCGCCGCGCCGTCGTTGACACCCGAAGCGTTACCGGCGGTCACCGTCTTGTCCGGCCCGTTCACCGGCTTGAGTTTGGCTAGCGCCTCGGCTGAGGTATCCGGACGTGGATGCTCGTCGATGTTCACGACGGTGTCGCCCTTACGGCCCTTGATCACCACCGGGACGATTTCCTCGGCGAAGAACCCAGCCGCCTGCGCCCTGCCGGTGCGCTGCTGGCTGCGCAAGGCGAAAGCATCCTGGTCCTCGCGGCTGATCTTGTGCTCTTCGGCGACGTTGTCGGCGGTCTGCGGCATGGCATCGACGCCGTACAACTCCTTCATCTTCGGGTTGATGAAGCGCCAGCCGATGGTGGTGTCTTCGATTTTTTGCGTCCGCCCAAAGGCGGTGTCGGCTTTGCCCATGACGTAGGGTGCGCGAGTCATCGACTCAACGCCACCGGCGATGGCCAGTTCCATCTCCCCGCAGGCAATCGCGCGAAACGCGGTGCCAACCGCATCCATGCCCGAGGCACAGAGCCGGTTAAGGGTAACGCCCGGTACGGTTTCTGGCAGCCCGGCCAGCAACGCGGCCATGCGCGCCACGTTACGGTTGTCTTCGCCGGCCTGGTTGGCACTACCCATGAAAACTTCTTCGATGACTCCCGGATCAAGCTGAGGATTGCGCCCCAGTAGGGCCTTGATCGGTGTAGCTGCCAGATCGTCGGTTCGCACGGCTGCCAGCGCGCCGCCGAAGCGACCAATGGGCGTACGGACTGCATCACAGATAAAGACGTCGCGTGTCACTCGTCACCTCCAGCGTGCCCATGGGCGGCGGCAGTGCGGGCCTCAAGAACACGCAGGGCCTCCAGTTCAGTAGTGCTCGGCGCCTCGGTTTCGCCCAGTTGATCGGCGAAACGGATGGCCC
>TARA_R100000541_G_scaffold2171_2_pt1 | contig 59187 bp, 65 predicted proteins | sample TARA_R100000541 | Tara Oceans TARA_R100000541 (sample SAMEA2621416) | marine metagenome | biome: marine biome (ENVO:00000447); feature: surface water layer (ENVO:00002042); material: "saline water (ENVO:00002010), including plankton (ENVO:xxxxxxxx)" | depth 5 m | reverse complement strand
CGCCGTGAAAGGGCGGTGTCCTAGGCCACTAGACGAAGGGGACGCTGCCCGGAAGCTACCGCTTTTATCCGGCTTCCAACGTTTCGCTTTAGAGCTTCACGCTGCAAGTGGCGCGCATTCTATGGACGTCTAACAAGGTCGTCAAGCACCATCTGCAAATATTTTATGAACCTAACGTCTAGCCAGCGTTGAGCTATCAGCTTGCCATCCAACGCTCTACACTCGGAAAAAATCGCTCGGTCAGAGAGGTGCGTTTCGTGTCCCCAGTTCTGATTACTGGATTGGTCATCGCCGGCCTGTTCATCCTGATTGCAATCGGCGTCATCAATCAGATCGTTGAAAAGAACAGTCTGGAAAAGGCGCGCATACGCGCCGAGCTCAGCGACCGTATGCGCCGCTGTGCCAATCTCTCCGCGAGCATCCCAGGCCAGATGATGACGCCGGAGCTCAAGCTGTTGCTGACACGCCTGGAGCTGGGTCTGGCCGAACAGCTTCTTCCCCTAGACAAGAAGAACGCCACGCTCGAACCTCGAGTAGCCTCTCTGCGTAGCGCTGTTGCCAAGGGTGAAGATATACCTGTGGAAAACGCGCCAGTCAGGATCACCACCGAAGCCCAAGCGAAGGAGATTCGCTTGCTGATGGAAGACCTGCATACCCAGATCGTTTGGGCTGCCAAGCAGAACCAGCTGGAAACGGCTGCCGCCAAGCGCTGGATTCAACAGATCCAGCGGATGATGGTGATCTTGCATGTCGAATACTTCAGCAATGTTGGCCAGCAGGCGCTTCAACAGGGCAGCGCGCACAAGGCACGCCTGGCATTCGAGCGCGGCATCCAGCACATCCGCAAGCAGCCCAACCCGACCGAGTATCAAGCCCAACTGAGCAAGCTCGAAGCAAGCTACAGCCACGCCAATAAGCTCGAGCAGACGCAACAACAGCCGAAGCTTGACGAACCAAGCGAGCTGGCCGAAGGTTTGAAGAGCCTTGAAAGCGAAGACGACTGGAAGAAAAACAACATCTACTAGGCACTGACCGGACTAATAGAGAAGGCGCCATCGCGCCATGCACTTGATCCTCTCACGTCTGGCGGTTGCCTCCCTGCCTTGCCGTGGAGAACTCGCTATGCCCATAACCGTATTCGGTGCCCCCCTATCGCCCTTTGTTCGCAAAGTACGCCTTTGCTTACAGGAAAAAGGATTGGACTATGGGCTCGAATTCGTCATGCCGTTCACCCCACCGGAATGGTACCTGCAGCTCAATCCACTCGGCCGCATTCCTGCCATGAAGGACGGAGAGCTCTGTCTTGCTGACTCCAGCGTGATCTGTCAGTACCTCGATGAGGCCTACGAACAAACCGTGCGGCTGTACGGCGACAACTCGGCCGGCCGGGCACAAATACGCTGGCTGGAAAAATACGCCGATTACGAACTCGCACCGCTGACGACGTTCGGGGTTTTCCGCAACCGCGTGCTGAAGCCCAGTTCGGGCAAGCCCTGTAACGAGGAAACCGTGCAGGCCGCCTTGAACGAGAAGCTGCCACCGCACTTCGACTACCTCGAACGGCAGCTGGGGGAGAACGTCTTTTTCACCGGCGAGCAACTCTCGATGGCGGACATCGCCGTAGCATGCCAGCTGATCAACATGGAACACGGCGGCGAAGTAGTAGACGCGGGTCGTTGGCCAGCGCTTGCCGCGCACTACTCACGAATGAAGGCGCGCGCGTCTGTTGAGAACGTGTTGCCCGGTGAGCAACGCATGGCAGCAAAGCTCATCGACATGGGGAAAACGTCAACACCCGCAAACTGAGGCTGACCTGCGCCGTCTGGTTGCCACCAAAAGTGGCTACCACTGGGCGGCCCTTCAGCAAAACCGCCCACTCCAGGGCAAAAATCAACAAGCCTTGCCTCGTGGCCATCTAATACATCCGTTGTGCGATAGCTATGGAGGCGCATCTCCAGGCAGGCCGTCTAGGCTGAGCTCATCAGATCGGGCCGCCTTCACAACGAATGCGACAAGGCTTGCCAATCCTCAGAGCAAGCGAACACCCACCCATTGCCGAGCGAACTGGTAAGCGCAGCGACCGTTGCGATTGCCACGCGCCGTGGCCCATCGCACAGCCTCCTTCTCGAGCTCATCATCCCAACGCCAGCTCAGCCCCGCCTGCGCAGCCAGCGAACCGATCCAATGTCGCACCACGTTCAGGTAATGCTCCTGGCTGAACGGGTAGAACGACAGCCAAAGTCCAAAGCGATCTGACAGCGCAATCTTGTCTTCGACCGCCTCGTTCGGATGCAGCTCCCCATCAACCATCTGCCAGTTTTCGTTGTCGCTCTGACGCTCTGGCACGAGGTGTCGGCGATTCGAAGTGGCATACAGCAGAACGTTGTCGGGTGCGCGCTCCAGCGAGCCGTCCAGCACGCTTTTCAAGACCCGATAGTCACCCTCACCCGCCTCGAACGAAAGGTCATCGCAGAACACCACAAAATGCTGCGGCTCTCCGGCAAGCTGATCGACCAGCTTGGGCAGATCAGCCAGATGGTCACGCTCGATTTCTATCAGGCGCAGGCCTTGTGGTGCATGTTCGGCGAGCAGCGCTCGGATCAATGAAGATTTGCCCGTACCACGGGCGCCCCACAGCAGGACATGGTTTGCCGGCAAGCCGCTAACGAACTGGCAGGTGTTGCGCGATAACAGCTCGCGCTGTCGATCGATTCCGATCAGGTCGTTCAGCTTCATGTCGAGCGACACGTTCAGCGCCTGCAGGTAGCCACCCGCCCCTTCACGGTGCCAGCGGGCCGCTAAACTTGTTGCCCAATCCATCGGTGCCCGCTGCACAGGCAGCAAGGGCTCCAATCGCGTGATCAGCGCATCGGCGCGCTGCAAAAAAGCCTTCAGCTCGGCATCCATTCGACGACTCCAGAACGATCGCGCCAGCTACCTGCAAAGCGCTGTAGCATGAATTACAGATTACAGGCGAGCTTCGATATGCGCTGCCAGCGCGTCCGGAGAGGTGCGCGAAGAAAAACGCTCGATCGAGCCGCCCTGATCAGTCACCAGGAATTTGGTGAAATTCCACTTGATCGCTCTGCTGCCCAGAAAACCGGGTGCGCGCTTCTTCAATTCGCTAAACAAGGGGTGGGCATCGACTCCGTTGACCTTGACCTTGGCAAAGAGCGGAAAGCTGACACCAAAATTGCGCTCGCAGAATGCAGCGATCTGCGCCTCGTCCCCCGGCTCCTGATGACCGAACTGATCACAGGGGAACCCGAGGACTACCAGCCCCTGATCGCGATAGCGCTGCCAGAGTGCTTCCAGTCCTTTGTACTGGGGCGTGAAACCGCATTTGCTAGCTGTATTGACCACCAGCAGCACTTTCGCATCGTACTCACCCAGAGAGACCTGCCGCCCATCAAGGGTCATGCAAGGAATATCTAGAATTGGATCATGCATGATCGGACCTCACTGCCACGTTTCGAACCATATTCAGGCCTCGCTCGGCTTGTGGTTCAAAGAGGCAGAATTGATGCAGTAGCGCAGCCCGGTCGGTGCCGGACCATCCGGGAACACATGACCCAGATGGGCATCACAGCGAGCACACTTGACCTCGATGCGGTGCATGCCATGGCTGAAGTCGTCGACGCTGGAAATTGCCGTATCGCTGACCGGCTGAAAGTAGCTCGGCCAGCCGCAGCCAGAGTCAAACTTGGCAGCCGAATCAAACAGCGGCGCATCGCAGCAGACGCAATGATAGATGCCAGGGGTTTTCATATCGTTGTACTGGCCGGTGAATGGGCGCTCGGTGGCACCTAGACGACAGACCTGAAACTGTTCGTCGGAGAGCTCTGCACGCCAGGTTTCCAGCGGTTTCTCTAGCTTGTCCATCGGTACACCTCGTGATCTCAAAAAAGGCGGATCTGTACCTTTTCCGGTAGTCGGGCCGCACGTATGATGCGTTGCTCTTAGACGCCTAGTCTGGCAGCGGGGTTTCAGACTGCCAAGGCGCCCGGGTTCATGCCAAACGTCGCCAGCCATCGAAAGCTGGGCGCGTCTTCACTTCGGGACACTCAGGATCATGCAGGTCAGCAAATCGAACAAGCTCGCCAATGTCTGCTACGACATCCGTGGGCCAGTGCTCAAGCACGCCAAACGCCTGGAAGAGGAAGGCCATCGCATCCTCAAGCTGAACATCGGCAACCCGGCACCGTTCGGTTTCGAAGCGCCGGAGGAAATCCTCCAGGACGTGATCCGCAACCTGCCCACCGCGCAGGGCTACAGCGACTCCAAAGGCCTGTTCAGCGCACGCAAGGCGATCATGCAGTACTACCAGCAGAAGCAGGTAGAAGGCATCACCATTGAAGACATCTACCTTGGCAACGGTGTGTCCGAGCTGATCGTGATGTCCATGCAGGCACTGCTCAATAATGGCGATGAAGTACTGATTCCGGCGCCTGACTACCCTCTGTGGACCGCCGCCGTGAGCCTGGCGGGCGGCAAACCAGTGCATTACCTCTGTGATGAACAGGCCAACTGGTGGCCGGATCTGGCCGACATCAAGGCCAAGATCACGCCGAACACCAAAGCACTGGTACTGATCAACCCGAACAATCCCACGGGCGCGGTTTACCCGCGCGAAGTGCTGGAAGGCATGGTCGAGCTGGCTCGTCAGCACAAGCTTGTGCTGTTCTCCGACGAGATCTACGACAAGATCCTCTATGACGATGCCGTGCACATCTGCACCGCATCCCTTGCCCCGGACGTGCTGTGCCTCACCTTCAACGGACTTTCGAAGTCCTACCGGGTCGCTGGCTTCCGCTCCGGCTGGGTCGCAATCTCTGGCCCCAAGCACAAAGCGCAGAGCTACATCGAAGGCATCGACATTCTGGCCAACATGCGCCTGTGCGCCAACGTGCCGTCCCAGCACGCCATTCAGACGGCTCTGGGCGGCTACCAGAGCATCAACGATCTGGTGCTGCCACCGGGCCGACTGCTGGAGCAACGCAACCGTACCTGGGAACTGCTCAACGACATCCCCGGCGTCAGCTGCGTCAAGCCAATGGGGGCGCTGTATGCGTTCCCGCGAATCGATCCGAAGATCTGCCCGATCCACAACGATGAGAAGTTCGTCCTCGATCTGTTGCTGTCAGAAAAGCTGCTGATCGTTCAGGGGACAGCGTTCAACTGGCCGTGGCCGGATCACTTCCGGGTGGTCACCCTGCCCCGCGTCGATGACCTCGAGCAAGCAATCGGCCGCATCGGCAACTTCCTCAAGACCTACAGCCAGTAGGATTCGATGGATCTCCAGATCGACGACTTCTACCGGGACGCCGCGGCCGGACTGCTGATTCTTTATCAGGCCTTTCCGCGGAAGGTCGCGCTGTACGTCGAAGACCTTATCGGTCATGAAGAACCCGATGAGTTCGGCCTGCCCAGCAAGCGCCACCAAGGCTGTCTCGGCGCGCTGATATGGCTCGCCGAGGAAGGCTATCTGCGCTTCGAGAGCACCATTCATTTCCAGGCACTGGACCAGGCGGCGCTCACCGAGAAGGCATTCATGCGACTGACACGCAGTGTTCCTAGCGCCGGCACATGGGATGAATCACTGCCGACGAGTGTTCGTCGGGTCCAGTCCACCCTGGCGCATCAACTGCGCGAGGCGTTGCGTGAAGGCGACAGCGAGCGGCTGGCACAGCTGACCCGGCAGCTGTTCGATAGCTCGCTGGTTGAGCACCGCTAAGCCCGGCAGCGTGTAGGGCGACATAGCTTGAAATAGTCGCTCGGTTGAATCGCATCGGCCCGCCCCTTATATAGCCTATCGTTCTTTACTGTTCCCCTTGGAGTCTGCCGCAACATGATGCGCATTTTCTTGTTCCTGGCCACCAACCTGGCTGTACTGGTGGTTGCCAGCGTCACCCTCAAGCTGCTCGGGGTCGACCGCTACACCGGTCAGAACTATGGCAGCCTGCTGGCTTTCTGCGCCGTGTTTGGTTTCGCTGGCGCGCTGATTTCGCTGTTCATCTCCAAATGGATGGCGAAAATGAGTACCCGTACCGAGATTATCAGCCAACCGCGTACGCGCCATGAGCAGTGGTTGCTGCAAACCGTCGAGCAGCTTGCCCGTGAAGCCGGAATCAAGATGCCTGAAGTGGGTATCTTCCCCGCCTACGAAGCCAACGCCTTTGCCACCGGCTGGAATAAGAACGATGCGCTGGTAGCGGTCAGCCAAGGCCTGCTCGAGCGTTTTTCCCCGGACGAAGTCAGGGCTGTACTGGCTCACGAGATCGGCCATGTCTCCAACGGCGACATGGTCACGCTGGCCCTGATCCAGGGCGTGGTGAACACCTTCGTCATGTTCTTCGCACGCATCTTCGGCAGCTTCGTTGACCGGGTGATCCTGAAGAACGAAGACGGTCATGGCATCGGCTATTTCGTTGCAACGATCTTCGCCGAGCTGGTTCTTGGCATTCTTGCCAGCATCGTCGTCATGTGGTTCTCGCGTAAACGTGAGTTCCGTGCTGACGAGGCTGGCGCGCAGCTGGCCGGCACCAGCGCCATGATCGGCGCCCTGCAGCGTCTGCGCGCGGAACAGGGCGTCCCAGTCGACATGCCTGACAGCCTCAAGGCATTCAGCATCAACGGCGCCCTGCGGAACGGCTTCGCCGGCCTGCTGATGACCCACCCGTCGCTGGAAGACCGCATCGAAGCCCTGCGCCAGCGCGGCTAAGCGAGCGATCCAGAACAAGGGCGGCAAAAGCCGCCCTTTTTTTCGTCCAGAATTTGCACGTAGTGGCTGTATGCCTGTCGAAGCAAGCGCCTTCTTTGAATAGGGATATGCCTATATGCGACGCTTCCTTTTACTCGGCTTCGCCCTGCTCACCTTGGCCGGCTGCCAGAGCGCCTACTACTCGGCCATGGAAAAAGTCGGATTGCATAAGCGAGACATTCTGGTTGACCGCGTCGAGGATGCGCGCGACTCCCAGCAGGACGCCAAGGAGCAATTCAAGGACGCCTTGGAGCGCTACCGCAGCGTAGTGCAGGTCGACGGCGGCGAACTCGAGGAGCGCTACGAAGCTCTGAACAGTGAATTCGAGGCCAGCGAGAACAGCGCTCGTGAAGTACGGGACCGGATCGATGCCGTCGAAGATGTCGCCGAGGCGCTCTTCAAGGAATGGAAACAGGAGCTCGACGAGTACAGCAACGCCAGCCTGAGGGCGACCAGTCAGCGAAACCTGGAGCGCACCCAGAAAGACTATCGTGTCCTGTTGCAACGGATGAAAGCAGCGGAAAAACGCATCGACCCGGTGCTTGATGTGTTACGCGACCAGGTGTTGTTTCTTAAGCACAACCTCAATGCCCGCGCCATTGGCGCCCTCAAGGGCGAATACCGCATGCTCGAGGGGAATGTGGATCAGCTCCTGGCGGAGATGCAGCGGGCCATAGACGAAGCCGACGTCTTTATTCGTCAACTCCAGCGCAATCAATGACCACGCTACCCAGCAGGGCCGCCGGCAAGCGCATCGCGTAAGCCTGCAACGGGCGCGCGGCTGAGCGCCCGCTGGGTTCCTGGCTAGACGACACGGCTCCGAGGGGCTAGGAGAGGTCATCGAGTCGATAGCAGCGTTCATCCAGGCGCGTGAGCCCACGCTGGAGGAACTTCCAATTGCTTTCGTTCAATACATCTGCAAGCTCGAGCAATTTGATTTTCCAACGCGTGTTCAAAAGATCTCGAACCTCAGCATCGCCTACCGCGAACGGCGGGCCGGACATCTGCTCCTGCTGGTAATCCAACGTAATCAGCAACCCCTGGCAGCCTGGAGCGAGGATGCTGGCGAGATGGTTGACGTAACGCTGACGCATATCGGAAGGCAATGCGATAAGGGCAGCCCGGTCGTAAAGCGCTCGGCAGTCAGCCACATCATCTGGCGTCACGGCAAAAAAATCGCCGCAGCGGATTTCTACGTTACCCGCTCGGTAAACCTTGAACTCCCCCTGAACGCTGACATCTGGAACTAGGCCGTGCTCGGTAAAGAAATCCTCGGCTGCACGCTCGCTCAGCTCCACTCCCAAGACGGCTAACCCCTGATCAGCGAGCCAGGCCATGTCCAGGCTTTTGCCACACAATGGCACCAGGACGCGCGCCCCCGGGGCCAAGCCCAGGCTGGGCCAATGGCGGCGTAAATAAGGGTTGACCTCGTTTAGATGAAAGCCGATTTCGTTACGTGCCCAGCGACGCTGCCAGAACGCTTCATCCATGTTGAGACCCTCTTGAACGATGTTGGTCTAGGAGCTTATCAGAGCCGCCTTCGCCCGAAACACCGCTTCAGTCAGAGCGCAGCGCCGCCTCCGGGTCCATACCGGCGTCGCGCATCTGAGCGAGCTTGTAACGCAGGGTACGTGCACTGATGCCTAGACGGTCAGCCGTCTCCTTACGGCGCCCGCGCTCGGCACGCAAGGTATCGAGGATGAGCTCGAATTCGCGACGCCGCAGGTCTTCGCCCAACGCCCCGGTGATTTCGGCCGGCACAGGCGCAACGGACGGAGTTAGCACGGTTTCACTCGTGTGGGCTCGCGCCAGTGAAGCGAAACCGGCAGCAGCGGTGAGACAAAGATCGTCCGGCCGGATCATCCCGCCCTGCTTCAGGATCAACGCGCGCTGGATCGCGTTGTCCAGCTCGCGCACATTACCGGGCCAGGTATGCCCGAGCAGACACAGGCGCGCCTCGGATGTCAGTCTTGCCACCGGCTGGCGCATTTTCGCCGCATGATTGGCCAGCAACCGCTCGGCAAGCGGCACGATATCCGCAGGCCGGTGACGCAATGCAGGCCAGGCGAGCGGAAAGACCGAGAGGCGATAGAACAGGTCCTCACGAAAACGCCCGCTGCGAACCTCTTCAGCCAGATCACGATTGGTCGTGGCGACGATACGAATGTCGAGCGGTATCGGCTTGCGTCCGCCAACTCTCTCGACCTCACGCTCCTGCAGCACTCGCAGCAACTTGGCTTGTAATGCCAGCGGCATCTCGGATATCTCGTCGAGCAACAGCGTGCCGTGATCGGCCAGCTCGAACTTGCCTGGCTGCATTGCGATCGCGCCGGTGAAGGCGCCTTTCTCATGACCGAAAAGCGTCGCCTCCAGCATATTGTCTGGTATCGCAGCGCAGTTGATCGCTACAAACGGCTTGTCCGCTCGCGTTGAGTGCTGATGAATAAAACGAGCCAACACTTCCTTGCCGGTTCCTGACTCCCCTGAGACGAGCACTGTAGAGTCGCTCTGGGCCACCCGGGCCGCCAATGCCAGCAGTTGCTGACTCGCTGGTTCGACCGCCACAGGACCCTGCATGTCGCTGATGCCAAGCTGGCCGCACGCATGGCGGCCAACCAGGTCGAGCAAAACTTTCGGCTCGAACGGCTTGACCAGGTAGTCCACAGCCCCTTGGCGCATGGCCTCGACGGCGCGCTCGACCGCACCATAAGCTGTCATGAGCAGGATCGGAGTCTGCGGATACCGTTCGCGCACAAGCGCCTGCAAGGCGTGACCGTCCATGCCAGGCATGTTCACATCGCTGACAAGCAAGCTGAAGCTTTCCTGACTCAGCGCGCGCAAAGCGGCCTCAGCGCAATCAACAGCGCAATAGGAATAGCCACCCAGTTCGAGGGTATCGCCTAGCGCTTCGCGCAAAGCGCGGTCGTCTTCAACGAGTAAAACCTTTACGCCCATGGTGTTTACTCCGTAGAAGCCCGCGAAGACGCCGGGAGCAGCGGCAACTGCAAGGTAGCGCAAGTTCCTCTGCCCGGACGGGAGCGCAGCGCAAGCGCGCCTGAATGGGCCCGCGCGACCGAGTTGACGACGGCCAGTCCGAGGCCGGTTCCGGTCGCCCGTGTAGTGAAAAACGGCTCGGCGACCCGGGCCAAGGTGATGGCATCAATTCCGGCGCCGTTGTCGCTGATACTGAGGTGCAGCACAGCACCGCGTGAAAAGAGGTGAATCTTCAGCCTTGTATCGCCGGTCGCTGACTGGAGCGCATTTTCGATAAGGTTGAGAAGTGCACCAACCAAGGTGTCGCGATTGCACAACAGAGCGCCGGCGTAAGCGTCGCATTGCCAGCGAACAGCAATGCCTTCTAACTGGGTCTCGGCCGCTACACGAAGTGCTGCAAGCAATTCGGCGGGTGTCAGCCGGTCCTCAAGCGGCAGATCACCGCGGGCGAAAACCAGCATGTCACGAACCTGATGTTCCAGCTCGTTCAGCCGGTCCTTCAGACGACCTGCAAACCGCTGCTGGTGCTCGGCCGACAGACCGCCCTGCTCCAGATGGCTGGCATACAGCAGGGCTGAGGATAACGGTGTACGGATTTGATGAGCCAACGAGGCGACCATCCGGCCAATCGCAGACAAACGTTCATGACGCGCCAGCTGCTCCTGTAGCCGTCGCGTCTCCGTCAGATCGGTCAACAGCACCAGCTGCCCAGGCTCAATGTTCAAGGAGCGTGTAGCGATGGAAACGCGACGCCCGTCCTTCAATGAAATTTCGTGGCCGTCATCGCTGCGCGGCGAGAAACTTCGTGCAATCACCTCACGCCAGAGCGCTCCTTCGAGCGGTGCGCCTAGCAGGTCAAGCGCTACGGGATTGGCTTCGCGGACCCTGCCCTGGCCATCGATGACGATCACACCGCCGGGCAACAGGTCGAGCAGGCTTTGCAGGCGATTCGCTAAGCGCCCCTTCTCATCGAGCTCCTGCAGGCGCTGCGCAGCGCTCTCTGCCAGCTGATCCTGCAACTCGGCTACTCGCGCCTGCAACATACCCTCGGACTCGCCCAACTGGCCGGATATGTCACGGACCAACGCAAGCGACTGTTCGAGCTCATCGCTTGCGTCAGCGGTAACCAGACATTGCCCTGGGAAGGAAGAGTAGATCGCTGAAGTCACGGGCACACGTATCCGTCAAAAGATGGTCGGCAACGTGTGGTTCAGCAAGGATCATGCCCGTGACAGCAGATCGAGGAAGGCCACGCCGCAAGCAAGGGCGGCGAGGCCAACGAGTCACTCGTCGAGCTCGTCTTCTCGACGGTTCATTCCGTATTTACGCATTTTTTCCACAAGCGTGGTACGCCGCACCCGCAAGCGCTCCGCAGCGCGCGCTACAACCCCGCCCGCGTCTTCGAGCGCCTGCTGAATAAGCCCTTGCTCGAGATTGCCCAGGTAATCTTTCAGATCGAGGCCTTCCACGGGAAGCATGGCGTGCGCATCCGCCGCAATGATTGGGGCGTTTATCGCAGCACGTTCTTCCATTTCGTCGTGCATGCTGGTCGCGTACTGCTCATCGTCGTCATCGACATGGCGGAATTTCTTCGGCAACTCCATCACCCCGATCACGCCGTACGGGTGCATGATGGCCATGCGCTCGACGAGATTGGCCAGCTCCCTTACGTTACCCGGCCAATCATGCCGACACAGGGACATGATCGCGGCCGAGTTGAAGCGGATTGAGCCACGCTTCTCGTGCTCCATGCGCGAGATAAGCTCGTTCATCAGCAGCGGAATATCTTCGATGCGCTCGCGCAGCGGGGCCATTTCGATCGGGAAGACGTTTAACCGGTAATAGAGATCCTCGCGGAAGCTGCCATCCACGATCATCTTTTCCAGGTCTTTATGCGTCGCTGCGATGATGCGTACGTCGGCGTTCTGCGTTCGATTGCTACCCACTCTCTCGAAGGTGCGCTCCTGCAGAACGCGTAGCAACTTGACCTGCATGGGAAGCGGCATGTCGCCGATCTCGTCGAGGAACAGCGTCCCGCCTTCGGCCAGCTCAAAACGCCCGGCACGCGAGGTGATTGCGCCGGTAAACGCGCCCTTTTCATGACCGAACAGTTCGCTTTCCAGCAGCTCCGCTGGAATCGCTCCGCAATTGACCGGAACGAACGGTCCATTACGGCGCTTGGAATGGTAGTGCAGGTTGCGTGCAACAACTTCTTTTCCGGTTCCCGACTCACCAAGAATCAACACGCTCGCTTCGGTGTCGGCAACCTGTTGCATCATCTGACGCACATGCTGGACTGCACGACTGGTGCCCACCAGGCTGCGAAACAGGTTGGGCTCGCGCTGCCGGCCGCGTGCCTTCGCCTTATCGTTCATGTCCCGATAGATCTGGGCGCGGTGAAGCGAGTCGAGCAGCTTATTGTAGCTCGGAGGCATTTCCAGGCTGGTCAGCACGCGCTGACGCAGTTCATCTGGCCATTCAGCCGGCGTCGGCTCGCCAATCAATAGCAACGGCAGGTTCTCGTCCCACTTGCTGATTTGCTTGAGCAACTCTACAGCGCCGCCCTTGGATGCAACGTCACCAAGCAATACGCCGAGTATGCTGCGGCTTGATTCCAGTGAATCGACTGCAGCCTGCCATTCGCTGCTGGCGCATGACAAATGATCTTCGCTGAGAAAGTTCAGAATGACCGTCAGATCCCGGCGACGATCCTGATCGTCGTCTATCAACAAAATTTTGGTTTCACGCCACATCTTGTTTATAGCTCTAGAGGCTGAAAGAAAGCCCGCGCTCGTCCCCGGCAGAACGGCAACGTCATCGGCAGATAGCCGGTAGTTAATTAAAAAAATCGGCCTGAGTCAAATTTATGACGTGATTCAACGACAAAATAGCAAGGAATGCATTTTGGTATTGACTTAGAGCAACTCGTAAGCAACGAGTCGGGAGATATCTAGCGGGACTTGGCTCGTCTGCGCAAGCCTGGGAGATCGGGGCAAAATCGTCAGATTGCGGGCGAATAAGCTCACTGTAGGCGAAAAACGATGGTACTGAGGCAAGGACTCTTTATAGCTTCTGACGGTTCGTCCTCTCGTAAACACCGCCTGAGCATGTCCACTACAAGCGCGACCAATGGTCGCGCCTGTATAACGGAACCCTCAACCAAATAACTTGTAGACGTTAGCGCCTTGCTGAGATTGGTTAAGCTGAATCAGCTCCCCTGCCACACGCAGTTTCTCGCTCTGGCAGGAGGTAACCAGCTCACGGTAAAGACTTACCAGTTCCTGTAAGCGCTGGCGGATGGCTGACTCGTCCTCACGCGGCTCCACCATTGCAGCCTCAACGACCTGACGGCATTGCAGATCCAGCACGCTGATCGCTGTCCAATCCTGCTGCGCCATGGCGTCACGCAAGGCGTTGCCGGTTTCCTCAAGACGTTTGGCTGCTGCACTCATGGATCTGCTCCGAATGAACTGGTGGCAAAGGTCGAACCGGCACCGTTCGAGCCATGGTTCGCGGCACCTGACAGGTTATCGGCCGCTTTCGCCTCGCCTTTAATCGCACCTGCGGGAAATTGCAGTGAGTCAGCGCAGACTGCGCAGCCCCGTCGGAACGCTGGGTGGCGCGACCGGCTCCCAGGGACCGCCAGGCCGACCGGCGCAATACCAGTCGCCGTCCCAGCGGTAATACAGACGTTCGCGATAGAACAAGTCCTGCCCTTCCACAACGTAGACGCCCAGACGATTGTCCCAGTGCGCCGCCGCATGAGGCGGTGGCGCATAGCGTGGATGGCTCTTCTGGGTCGCAGGAGGACGCGGTGCCGGCGGAGTACGCACTGGAGGAGGCGTCGCAACCGGTTCGCGGGGCGGTGTCGATACGGGCGGCTCCGGGCCGCGAGTCGGCTCTGACACTTGATAAGGATTACCCGAACAAGCTCCCAGCAGCAGCGCCAGTGTCACCACGGCGCTGCCTCTGGTCAGCCGTTGAACGCTTGTTGAAACCCGCTCTTCCAACGTCATCAGTCGTCTCTTGAGCCCCTGCGATCAGGGTGCAACCGGTTGATCGATGGTCAACTTGATCGCCTCCGCATTCCCTGGAGACAACGGCTCGCTACTGCCTTGCCACTCGCCGCGAGTAGCGTTGCCATCTTTGGATACGCGGGCGAACAATCTGACCTGCTCGAAGTTGGACAATCGAAGCTGTGGAGTCATTGCATCAGCATCACTCAAATTCACCTTTGCAGGCAGATCGGCAACAGTCAGGCGCTTCACAGCCAACGGCATGGGCGGGCCGGACAGCGCGCGTGCGAAGACGAATACGGCGTCGGTAGGGCTAACCTTGTCGGCCATCTCGACAGCCAGTTGGACTTCAACCGTTAGTTCTGCTCCGTTTCTGGTAATCATCTCGCCAGCTGGCTTTGGCACTTCCGCCGAAGCCGGTTCGCCGAGCTGTTCACGCGCACGAGCGATGCCGCCCTGAATGGCTTCACGCGATGGATCCTCAGCAGGCAGCGTTGAAACCAACCGCTCCCAGAGGCCGATCGCATCAGCAAACCGCTCCTCCTCATAAGCCGCGATGCCCAACAGGCCGAGGCTAGTAACTTCATGGGGATCCCCACGTAACGCCTCATCGGTCAGCTGTTGCAATTGCTCCGACCATTGGCGGTCGCCTGCAAAATAGAGCGCTTGCGCCCATTGCCCCAGCAGTTCCGGTTGGCGCCCTGCCAGCTTGACGACCTGCTCGTAAGCGGCGGCAGCATCCACGGGGCGCTCCCGATTCATATAGGTCTTCGCGAGGAAGTACCACGCCTCGGCAGACTCGGGTTGAGCCTTTACTGCGCGCTCCAGCCGTTCGACCATCTCTTCCATCGTGGCGGGCTGCTCGGTGAACTCCCGCGCCAGCTGCAGCTTGTCACTGGCCCCCCAGTGCAGGTAGAGACCAGCGCCCAGAAACGGAACAAGGATCGCCGCGATCAGCGGTACAGCACGCCCCAAATGGTTGCTACGGCGCGTGGTACCTCCCTCGGTGTCGTCCAGTAACTCCCGCGCCGCATCGGCGCGTCCGGCCTCGAACTGCTCCGGGTCAAGGGTTCCAGCCGCCTGTTGCGCAGCCAGCTCGCCGAGCCGCTCCTGGTAAAGCGCCACATTCAGCGCCGTCCGATCCTCTTCCGCCTGTACACCACGCCCCCGCAACAACGGCAGCAATAGGAACGCCAGGGCGGCCAGCAATAAGAGGCCCGCACCTATCCAAAAATCGATCATGGTTCTTTTCTATCCAACAACGTGGCAAGGCGCGCGCGCTCGGCCTCGGAAAGTGCGTTCGACGCCGGTCCAGTGGCTGAACGGCGACGGCGCACCAAGATGAACGCCAACACGCCGAATCCAATCACCAGCAAGGCGGCTGGCCCATACCAGAGCACCAGAGTTTTGGTGTTGACCGGGGGCTTATAGAGCACGAAGTCGCCGTAGCGGGCGACCAGATAATCGACAATCTGCTCATTGCTCTGCCCCTCTTCCAGCATGCGGTAGATTTCCCGCCGCAGGTCCATGGCGATTGGCGCATTGGAGTCGGCAATGTTCTGGTTCTGGCACTTTGGGCAGCGCAACTCTTCGACCAAGGTGCGATAACGCGCGCGCTCGGCCTCGTCCTTGAACTCGTAGGCATCAATCGCTGCAGACGCGGTGCCCAGCAGACACAGCGTCAGCACAAGTCCGTGAATCAGCTGTCTCATTCGTCCACCAATTGCTGATAAAGCGCCGCAAGCTGTTCACGCCACACGCGCTCATCTATGACGCCGACATACTTGTGGCGGATGATGCCCTGCTTGTCGACAAGGAAGGTTTCGGGCGCACCATATACTCCGAGGTCCAGCCCCAGCGTGCCCTGCTCGTCGCGAACATTGAGCTGGTAGGGATCGTGGAAGTCGCGCAGCCATTTCTGAGCTGCGGCATTGTCATCCTTGTAATTGACGCCATGGATGACCACGCCTTGTTCTGCAAGCTTGTTCAGTACGGGATGCTCAACTTTGCAGGCAACGCACCAGGTCGCCCAGACGTTAACCAACGCTGGTTTTCCCTTGATGTTCTCGGCGGTTACTGCTCGCTGCGGGTCCTCGACCGAGGGCAGAGAGAACGAAGGCAGCGGCTTGCCGATCAACGCCGAGGGTAATTCGGTGGGGTCCAGAAACAGACCTCGATAAAGAAACACGGCGACCAGTAGGAAGATTGCCAGCGGCAGCAACATCAATAATCTTTTCATATCAGGCTCCTTGCTGGGCCAAACCGAGCGCCTCGCGAACACGGGTCCTGACTTTCACCCGATACCGTTTGTCACTCACCGAAAGCACGCCGCCCAGGGACATCATCAGAGCACCCAGCCAAATCCAGCGAACGAACGGTTTGATATGCACGCGGACGGCCCAGGCGCCGTTTTCCAGCGGCTCGCCCAGCGCCACATAGAGATCACGGGTGAAACCTGCGTCGATCCCCGCCTCGGTCATTGGCATTTGCTGCACGGTGTACAGACGCTTCTCCGGGTGCAGCGTCGCGACCTGCTTATCGCCCTCAAAGACGCGAATGGTGCCTTTGTCAGAGGTGAAGTTCGGGCCTTCGAAATGTTTGGCCCCGTCGAATACGAAGCTATAACCGCCCAACTGCAGCGACTCCCCCGGAGCCAGGCGCAGGTCACGCTCGTCGCTTTGCTGACTCGTCAACACCACACCCAGAGCGCAAACCACCAGACCGAAGTGCGCCAGCTGCATGCCCCAATAACTCGGTGTCAGACTCCGCAAGCCTTTCAACAGGCCTTTGTGGCGAGTCTTGTCGAGGATGTCACGCACCCCCGCGCTCACGACCCAACCAGCGAGCAGACAGACCGCCAGTACCGCCCAGTGGAAATCACCAAACAGCATCGAGCCCAGTCCGCCCAGAACGGCACTGGTAATCAGCACGGGCGTCAGCATGCCGATAAGCCATTTAACCGGTGTGTTCTTCCAGCGCACCAGCACGCCCACGCCGAGCGCGAGCATCAATGCGCCAATCAGCGGCAGGAACATCGCGTTGAAATACGGCGGGCCGACCGATAGTTTGGTGTCGGACAGCGCGTCGAGCAGCAAGGGGTACAACGTGCCCAGCAGGATCATGGAGGTCGCAACGACCAACAGCAGGTTGTTGACCAGCAGCAGCGTTTCACGTGACCACAGACCAAAGCCGATCTGACTCTTCACCACCGGCGCACGCAGGGCAAACAGCGTGAGCGAACCACCAATCACCACGAGCAAGAAGGCGAGGATAAAGACACCGCGCTCAGGATCGGTGGCAAAAGCGTGTACCGAGGTGAGTACCCCGGAACGAACCAGGAAAGTCCCCAGCAAGCTGAGCGAGAAGGCAGCAATCGCCAGCAGTACGGTCCAGCTCTTGAATACACCACGCTTTTCCGTCACGGCCAGTGAGTGGATCAAAGCGGTGCCCACCAACCATGGCATGAACGAGGCGTTTTCCACCGGATCCCAGAACCACCAGCCGCCCCAACCCAGCTCGTAATACGCCCACCAGGAACCGAGCGCGATACCCGTACCCAGAAAGGCCCAGGCAATCAGCGTCCAGGGACGTGACCAGCGTGCCCAGGCCGCGTCCAGGCGGCCGCCCAGCAAAGCTGCAATCGCAAACGCAAAGGCAACTGAAAAACCAACGTAACCCATATAAAGCATGGGTGGATGCACTACCAGACCGAAGTCCTGCAGCAACGGATTGAGATCTCGCCCATCCATCGGTGCTTGTGGCAGCAGCCGCTCGAAGGGATTGGACGTGACAATCAGGAACAGCAGGAAACCAATGCTGATCAGCCCCATCACGCCCAGCACCCGCGCCAGCATGTCCTCGGGCAGCTGTCGCGAGAATATCGACACGGCGAAGGTCCAGCCTGCCAGGATGAACGCCCACAGCAGCAGCGAGCCTTCGTGTGCACCCCATACAGCGCTGAACTTGTAGTACCAGGGCAAGGCGCTGTTGGAATTCTGCGCGACATAGGCCACGGAGAAATCATCCACCATGAAGGCATAGGTGAGGCAGGCAAAGGAAAACGCCAAGAAGGAGAACTGACCCCAGGCGGCAGGTTGCGCCAGGCCCATCCATTGACTGTCGCCGCGCCAGGCCCCGATCAGCGGGAGCGTGCCCTGCACCACGGCCAGACACAGCGCCAGAATCATTGCGAGGTGACCAAGCTCAGGAATCATTTGACCCCCTCCTGCGTGCTGCTGTAGGGCTTGCTTTTACCGCTTTTCTCCAGCGCTGCGGTGACCTCTGGCGGCATGTAATTTTCGTCATGCTTGGCCAGCACCTCATCAGCAACCAGGACGCCATCAGCGTTTACGCGCCCCAAAGCAACGATGCCCTGCCCTTCACGAAACAGGTCGGGCAGGATTCCCTGATACTGGATAGTGACCGCTTCGGCATAGTCAGTGACCCGAAAGCTTACCGTCAGGGAATCGTTGCTGCGCTGTACCGAACCCTCTTCGACCATGCCGCCAGCACGAATCCGCGTGCCTTCAGGCGCTTCGCCTGCCGCGATCTGCGTCGGTGTGTAGAAGAGGTTGATGTTCTCTTGCAGGGCGGATAATGCCAGCGTAACCGCAACACCAACGCCGGCCAGAATGGCCAGAATGATGAACAGACGCTTCTTGCGCACAGGATTCACTTCATTTCCTCCCGGCGCAAACGACGCGCCTCGTCTTGCAGATAACGCCTGCGCGCCATCATTGGCAGCGCCACGTTGAGAACCAGGACCGCCAGGCTAATGCCGTAGGACGTCCAGACGTACAGACCATGGTTACCCATGGCGATGAATTCCGAAAATGACGAGAAGTTCATGATGCTTTACTCACCAGTTCTTTCACTTCCGCTTTGACCCAACTGCTTCTCGACTCGCGGCGTAGCACCTCGAGACGCATGCGCATGAGCAGCACCACCGCAAAGAAACAGTAGAAGCCCAGCACCATGATCAGCAGGGGCAACCACATTTCCACGGGCATGGCCGGCTTTTCCGTCACGGTGAAGGTGGCCGGCTGGTGAAGGGTGTTCCACCACTCGACGGAATATTTGATGATCGGGATGTTCACCACCCCCACGATCGAAAGCACTGCACAAGCCTTGGCTGCGCTGTCACGATTGCTGATGGCCTGACCCAAGGCGATGATGCCGAAATACAGGAACAGCAGAATCAGCATCGAAGTCAGACGCGCATCCCACACCCACCAAGCGCCCCAGGTGGGCTTGCCCCACACTGCACCGGTGACCAGCGCAATGAAGGTCATCCACGCACCAATGGGCGCAGCCTGCTGCAGGGCGACATCGGCCAGCTTCATTTTCCAAACCAACCCGACCAGCCCCGCCACCGCCAGCATCACATAGATGGACTGCGCCAGAAACGCAGCCGGAACATGGATATAGATGATTCGGAAACTGTTGCCCTGTTGGTAATCTTGAGGAGCAAATGCCAAACCCCAAACCAACCCGACGCCAACCAGCAGCAATGCGGCCCAGGCCAACCAAGGCAGCCAGCGACCGCTGATGCCATAAAACCATTTAGGCGAACCCAGCTTGTGGAACCATGTCCAGTTCATAGAGCCTGCCTCACGCCTGCTTCGTATGCCGATACTGCGCCATAACCGGTCAACCGCCGCTTGTTTGCGATCATCAAATCCATCGTGGCGATAACCGCTCGTCTCGCATCGGCCAACTGCGTTCCGCTATTGGATAGAAACATTCTGCCAATCCGTCATTCGCCGACGCTGATTCTCAGGCCGGCCGCTATTGCAAAGGGTGTCAGAGTAACTGCCAGGGCAGTCAGGCTGGAAAGCCATAATAGGTAACCGAGTGCAGGCAGCCCCTGCAGCGCTGCCTGCAGTGCGCCACTGCCCAGAATTAGCACGGGGATGTACAGCGGGAGAATAAGCAGTGCCAACAAAAGCCCGCCTCGCTTGAGCCCGACTGTCAAGGCGGCACCGACCGCGCCCAACAGGCTCAGAACCGGCGTACCCAGTAGCAGCGACATCAGCAGTACCGGCAATGCGCTGACAGGCATACCCAGCATGAGTCCCAGCAGCGGTGCCAGCAGCACCAGCGCCAGGCCTGAAAACATCCAGTGTGCCAGCACCTTGGCGAGAACCAGAAGCGCCAACGGGTGCGGCGAAACGACCCACTGCTCCAGTGAGCCATCCTCAAAATCACTGCGAAACAATCCGTCCAGAGAAAGCAACACTGCCAATAGCGCAGCGACCCAAATCAATCCGGGCGAAATGGTCTGCAACAGCTGCGTCTCGGGGCCGACCGCCAAGGGAAACAGTGCGATGACAATGGCGAAGAACACCAATGGATTGGCCAGCTCTGCTGGCCGGCGGAACAACAGCCGGCTTTCGCGAGCCAGCAACAGCGTAAAGACGTTGCTCATGCGGCTCGCTGTCCCAGATCGATTTCGCGAAAGCCCGCCGGCATTTCAACAAGCGAATGATGGGTGGTCAGCACGACCATGCCGCCTTGCTCGCAGTGAGTCGCCAGGTGCCGCTCTAGCTGCGCCACGCCGCCTTTATCGAGCGCCGTGAAAGGTTCATCGAGAATCCACAAGGGCGGCGGCGACAGATACAGCCGGGCCAGCCCAACCCTACGCTGCTGACCGGCGGAGAGTGTATGGCAGGGCACATCCTCGAAACCTCGCAGCCCTACGGCCTCAAGCGCCTGCCAGATCGCATCACGCGACGCGGGCTGATGCAAGGCGCACAGCCAGGTGAGATTCTCCTCGGCGCTCAGCAATCCTTTGATGCCGGCAGCATGTCCGATCCACAACAGATTGCGGGCCAGTTCGCCGCGCTGGCTTTCCAGCGTTTTTCCCTTCAGCAGTACCTCTCCGGAGGTTGGTTGCATCAAGCCGGACAGCAACCGCAGCAGGCTTGTCTTGCCACTGCCGTTGGGGCCGGCGATCTGCAACATTTCCCCTTTGACGATCTGCAGGTCTAACCTCTCGAAAAGCAGGCGCCAGTCTCGCTCACAGGAAAGCGCCACAGTTTCTAGAAAGGGGCTGGACACGCTAGGGCTACCTCAAGATGAAAGGAGCCCGGCCGCTACAAGATCGGGCGGGCGGCGGAATTATACATGCCGAACCCGGACGCCAAAGACCACAACGTAGAAAGGTTGTAAGAGCATTTAAGTAAGATGACCGAGATCAAAAGCACTCAGGCAATTCCCGCCGCCAGCCCTTCTCGCCCGACAGTGTCGCCGGCTGATCTGGCGTTGAAATTGCTGCAGCCAATGCAGGGATTGCTCGCAGCAGGCGAGAGTGCCGAGGCGGAAGTCATCAGCATCAAAGAGGCACTGCAAAGTTTTCAGATGACGTTGCGCCTGACCTTGAGCAGTGGACGACAGGCAACGGTCGAAACCACGAGCCCAAAAGCAGCCTCGCCTGGGGCTGCCCTGCTCATCACCGCCGTCTCCGATTCGCGTCTGATAGCTTCGTTGCAGCCCAACAATCGCCAGCCGCAGAGCAGCATCGATCTTGCGCAGTTGCCAACGGGCAGCGTAGTGCAGGGCAAGGTGACGGCCAGCCAGCAAACTCAGCAGGACGGCAAGCTTCTATTCAAGGTCGTAATCACTCTGCTCAATTCGCCGCTCGCCGGGCAGAAGCTCAACGTCGAATCCGCCATGCCACTCGCGCCAGGCAGTCTGATTACCGCGCGCGTCCAGGGCGACCAGTCATTGGCCTTCTTGCCGCTGAGCGGTCGCCTCGACCAATTGATGCTGGGCCAACAACTGACCGCACAGCACAGTCGCCAAGGCTCGATAGAAGGGCTGCTCAGCGCGCTCGCACCCAGCTCGGCATTGCCCGAGCAATTGCGTGGGGCGGCCGAACGCCTGCTCGGCCTGGTGCCGGACATGCAACAGCTTGGCGATGCCAAGGCCTTGGCACAGGCGCTGGCGCGCAGTGGGGTTTTTCTAGAAGGCAACCTCCTGCGCGGCGAAGCAAGCGATCTGCCGTCCGACATGAAGGCGACCCTGCTCCGCCTGATCGCGCAACTGCCGGGCCTGCCAGGTGGGGGCGCGCTAGCAGCCGCGCAGGCAGGTGCCAGCCTCGGCCAGGCTCTGCCAGCCTTCGCCCGCAACGCGCTCGGTGCGCTTGGCCAGCCAAACCCACGCCAGCTGGCGCAAAATTTCCCCTTGTCGAGCCGTTTACTGCCGAATGCCGACGAAGAGCCCGACCTTGAGCTGATGCTGAAACTAGCGGCGGCGGCAGTGTCGCGCCTACAGACGCATCAACTGTCCAGCCTTGCCCAGACCCAGACCAGTCCGGACGGCACCCAGGTCACGACCTGGCAGCTCGAGGTGCCAATGCGCGACCAGCGCGATATCGTCCCGCTGCAAGTAAAGTTTCAACGTGAAGACGAACCCCAACAAAACCGCAAGGAAAAACCTGAAACGCTGTGGAAGGTCGAACTCGCGTTCGATGTCGCGCCACTCGGTCCGTTGCAAGTCCAGGCACAACTGCTGCAGGGCAGTCTTTCGAGTCAGATCTGGGCCGAACGCAGCGGTACTGCCGAGCTGATCTCGGCAGAGCTTGAGCACTTGCGTCAGCGACTGGTCACAGCAGGATTAAATGTTGGTGAGCTGGCCTGTCGACAGGGAACGCCGCCGCAGGGACCTCGCACTTCACTGGATCAACGCTTCGTGGATGAAACCGCATGACCCACCAGACACCGCGCCAGGCCATCGCACTGACCTATGACGGCGCCACCGCACCGACCCTGTCAGCAAAGGGCGACGACGAACTGGCCGAAGCGATTCTGGCAATCGCTCGCGAACACGACGTGCCAATCTACGAAAATGCTGAATTGGTAAAGTTGTTGGCGCGCCTGGAGTTGGGCGATGCGATCCCCGAAGCGCTTTACCGCACCATTGCGGAGATCATCGCTTTTGCCTGGTATCTAAAAGGCAAATGCCCGCCAGGTTTTAGCACTCATAAAGACCCATCGACGCTTCCGCTGCTCAATGGGCCTGAGCGTTGAGCGTCGTGACGTCATCTATGTGGCCCTTCTCCTGCGGCAGATCAGCCAGCATCCAGGCGAAGTAGCCTTCACGGAAATAAAAAACCTGCTGATAGCCCCACGCGACCGCGAGGCGCACCGCCTCGGCACTCGCCGGGCAAACGTCGCTGTTGCAATAGATCACCAGAGGCACGCTTCTTGGCCACTCGGTTCGCGACAGCCCGAAGAATTCATGCGCCAGACTCATGTGTACCGCCCCTTCAACATGCCCCCAGAGCCACTCGCGCCTGGGTCGCACATCAATGAACACCGCGCCCAACGCATGAAGCTGCCGAGCCTGATACACGTTGACGGTCATTGCACCGTTCACATGTGATGGCGCTTCCGCTGCGCTGAGCCAAGCGGGGCTCGCCAGCAGGCACAGCATCAGAATGCGCAGCATCACATCCTCCTTGCCCTCGGGCACAGGCCTTCACCAGACATGGCGAAACCTTGTCCAGATTGGAGGAAGCAACAGTCATATCGTTCAATGCCACGGTCGGCGGCCGACGTTTTAACGCCCGACGCAGCGGGGGAATCTGCGCGCTAATCGGACTCGCGCCGCGCCTGATGCAATTTGCGCATCAATTCGGCTTCAGATTGGGACAAGCCGCAAGACTGCGTCAGATCATCGACACTGGCGCCCATACCAACCAGTTTGGCCGCCTGAGAAAAAGAGAAGTTGTTTGGATCGCGCTGCTCGAGCTGGCCCAGCTTTTCCGGCAACGGGGCAACGATACGCGACAGCTCATGCAGGTCCTTACCCATTCGCACGTTGCTTTCCAGATAGTTGTCCAGACGGGCGCTGAGCGCTTTGATGCGTTTGTCGCGGATAGCGTCTTCGCGTGCTTGCGTCTCGACCTGCTGGCGCTGGCGGCGAAACAGCCAGATGCAGCAGCCGAGCAATGCGAGGCAGCACAAGGCAAGCGCAACGACCGCCGCTACCAGCGACGCAATCATGTTTCAGATGCTCTCAAGTTCCGCCCATTCTTCTTCGCTCATCATCTTGTCCAGTTCGACCAGAATCAGCAGCTCATTGTTCTTGTTGCACACGCCCTGGATGAACTTCGCAGATTCATCGTTACCGACGTTCGGCGCAGTCTCGATTTCCGATTGGCGCAGGTAGACCACCTCAGCCACGCTGTCGACGAGGATGCCGACGACCTGGCGGTCAGCCTCGATGATGACGATACGGGTATTGTCCGATACCGGCGCCGTGTCGAGACCAAAGCGCTGGCGCGTATCGATCACCGTAACGACGTTGCCACGCAGGTTGATGATGCCCAGCACATAGCTGGGAGCACCCGGCACCGGGGCGATTTCGGTGTAACGCAGCACTTCCTGGACCTGCATCACGTTGATGCCATAGGTCTCGTTATCCAGTCGGAAGGTTACCCATTGCAGGACCGGATCATCGGAACCCTGTGCGGAAGTCATCTTCATAGCCCCACCTCTTCATGTACCGCACTGGCGGTTGATTCTATCGGTTACTCGGGGCGCTTGTGTGCCCCTGTGTTTGTTCAATTCGTTTACGACGGGACGCCCTTGAGATGTCGGGTCGCACCGCTGGCGATTAGCTCGGCGAGCGCGGTCACGTCCACCAGCGCACACATGTGGTCGATCACCGTACCAGCCAGCCAGGGCCGCTGAGTGCGCTGAGTGCGCCACTTCACTTCTTTCGGGTCCAGACGAATCGAGCGACTGACCTGATGCACTGCCAGCCCCCACTCATATCCCTGCACAGAAATCACGTACTGAAGTCCGTCGCGGAAATCGTCGCGATACCGTTCAGCCATGACCCAGCGTGCGGTGTCCAGAACCTTCAGATTGCCAGCCTGGCTCGGCAAGATACCGAGGAACCAGGCGGGCTGACCGAAAAGAGGCGTGAGCTCTTGTCCGGCAAGCGGATAGATCGAGCCGAGACTCACTAGCGGCACCGCCAGCGTCAGCCCGGCCACATCAAACAACAAGCACTCGAACGGCTCCTCGCCCCACTCCGGCTGACCACTGCGGATCGCGGGAGGGCCAACCGGAGCCTGCCCCTGCGATTCGAAAATGGCAATCGGCTCGACCGGTGCAAGCGGTGCTTCCACGGGTAATTCGGGCGGCAATTCCAGTAACGCCTGAGCCTCGACTATCACCGGAGCGGCAACAGTTTCGGGTTCAGGCAGAGTAACCGGACGCAGCGCAACCACTCGCTGAGTGTCGCGTTGCTGCTCCTCGAGCACGGCAGCCTGGAACTCGTCTGGACTGACCGATTCGGTCAATCCAATGATGGCGTCCTGCAACAGGGCGTCGAGATACGACTGCAGCGTCTGTTGCGATCGGCTTTCTTTAAGAACGGTACGACTCATGGAACCAACTCGTGCGAACCCACTGAATAGGCTATCGGCCGCACCCAGGGCGAACTTGAACTGCGAACGCGGCCGTACGTCGTCATTCAGGCCACCTCTGGCGACGCTTGCGCCGCCAGCAGTGTTTTGAGCAGTGCGCGATAGGCAAGCACGCCTCGGCTACTAGGGTCATGCTGCGATGGCGTAAGGCCGGCGCGACTGGCATCACGCAACCGTGTGTCAATCGGAATGAAGGCTTGCCAGAGGTGCTCCTGATAGCCGTTACGCAAGACCTTAAGTGTGTTCATTGAGGCCTGGGTGCGACGATCGAACATGGTCGGCACGATGGTGTAAGGCAAGGCCTGTCGGCGTGAGCGGTTGATCATACTCAGCGTGCTGACCATGCGCTCCAGTCCCTTCATGGCCAGGAATTCGGTCTGCACCGGGATGATCAGCTGCTGACTGGCGGCCAGCGCGTTCACCATCAGCACGCCAAGCAGCGGCGGGCTGTCGATAATCGCGTAATCGAAATCCTGCCAGAGCTGCGAAAGACTCTTTGCGATGACCAGGCCGAGACCGTTCTGGCCCGGCGACTGGCGCTCCAGCGTCGCCAGCACTGTACTGGACGGCAGCAAGGAGAGACGCTCATGGCTGGTTGGCAGCAGCAGCTGCCAGGGCAGCCCCTCGGGAACGGTTCCCTGATGCTGGAACAGGTCGAAAACACTGTGGTCGAGGTTATCCGGATCATGGCCGAAATAGCTCGTCATCGAGCCGTGGGGATCGAGATCCAGCGCTACGACCCGCTTGCCGGAATCGGCCAGCAAACCGGCAAGTGCAATGGAGGTAGTGGTTTTACCCACTCCGCCTTTTTGGTTGGCTACTGCCCAGACTCTCATAACTCTTTTTCCATCCGGATCGAACCAGACCGGGACCGGCCGTCTCGGCTTTGGCCAACGACGGAGAATTGACGACGCCGCGAGCGGCACCTAACGATCAGAGGGAGCAGCACGTTGTGTGCCAGTTTGGGCGCTGCCCACGACCGGTCGGGCATTTGCGCTTCCTACCCCACTGACGCTGCGACGCACATCGAGATTTCGGGAGATGACCAGAATCACGCGACGATTACGCGCCCTGCCCTCGGCGGTGGCGTTGTCTGCGATAGGCTGGAACTCGCCGTACCCTACCGCCGCCATGCGCGCCGGGTCGACACCGTCAGCAGCCAGCATCCGCACCACACTGCCAGCCCGCGCTGCGGACAGCTCCCAGTTAGTCGGGTACTTCGCCGTGTTGATGGGCAGGTTATCGGTGAAGCCTTCGACGTGAATCGGATTATCGAACGGTGCCAGAATCCCGGCGACCTTTTCCAGGAGATCGAACGCGTGGTCGTTGGGCAGCGCATCGCCACTGGGGAACAGCAAGCTCGAATTCAGCTCGATTTCTACCCACAGCTCATTACCGCGAATGGTCAGCTGATTGGAACCGATAAGATCGGCGAAAGCCGCCTGCATGCTCTTCATGATGCTCTGCAGCGGATCGATTGGCTGCTGCGATGATTGCGGCTCATCGATCTGGGATACATCTGGCTGCGTAGTCCGCGGCCGCTCTTCACCAATCGGAATCGGCTTTACGGCGCGGTCGACCTGATTGAAAACGCCTACCAACGAGTCGGACAAGATTTTGTATTTGCCCTCGTTGAGCGAGGAGATCGAATACATCACCACGAAAAAGGCAAACAGCAGTGTGATGAAGTCCGCGTAGGAGACCAGCCAACGCTCGTGATTCTCGGGCTCTTCGTGACTGCGGCGACGAGCCATGATCAGATCACCACACGCCAGGCGCAACAAATGAACAGGCTCACCTTAGCGGCACTTGGGTAGAACGTCTTGGTTGCAGTCTTTGCCATGTTCAGTCCCAGATCCGCAGCGCCGAGCGAACGCAGCGTTGCCCTTGTGTCATTAATCGATGAAACCCTGGAGTTTCATTTCGATGGAGCGAGGGTTTTCTCCTTCAGCGATCGATAGAACGCCTTCGAGCAACATTTCGCGGTAAGCGGTCTGCTTCTGCACCACACTCTTGAGCTTGTTGCCCATCGGCAACACCAGCAAGTTGGCAAAGGCCACGCCATAGATGGTGGCAACGAATGCAACCGCGATACCGCTGCCCAGCTGGCTGGGATCGGCAAGGTTGCCCATGACATGTATCAGCCCCATCACCGCACCGATAATGCCTACCGTGGGCGAGTAGCCGCCCATGCTCTCGAATACTTTCGCCGCCCTGAGATCGCGGGCTTCCTGGGTGTACAGATCAACTTCGAGAATGCTGCGAATCACTTCCGGCTCAGCACCATCGACCAGCAGCTGCAGGCCTTTGCGAGCGTAAGGATCCGGCTCGGTTTCAGCGATCGGCTCGAGGCCAAGCAGCCCCTCCTTGCGCGCCGTGGCACTCCATCCCGTGACCAGACTGATTCCACGAACCATGTCGATGCGCGGCGGAAAAAAAATCCAGCCCATCACCGACATCGCACGCATGAACACCGGCATGGGCGTCTGCAACAACACTGCCCCGAGCGTACCGCCGAGAACGATAAGCGCAGCCGGCCCGTTGAGCAGCGCCGAAACATGCCCACCCTCTAGGAAATTACCCCCAACAATGGCGACGAATGCGAGCACCAGCCCAATCAGGCTGAGTACATCCATTAGATGCACGCCTCGCTCAAGTGGCGACCAATGTCATCGAGCCCGTAAACGGCGTCGCTGAGGTTGGCCTTGACCACCGCCATCGGCATGCCATAGATCACACAGCTGGCCTCGTCCTGCGCCCACACCTGGCTACCGCTCTGCTTGAGCATCCTCGCCCCTTCGCGGCCGTCAGCACCCATACCGGTCAGCACTACGGCCAGCACTTTGTCTCCGTAGGCCTTGGCGGCTGAACCAAAGGTAACGTCAACGCAAGGCCTGTAATTAAGGCGCTCATCGCCCGGCAGAATGCGTACCGTGCCGCGCCCGTCGACCATCATCTGTTTACCGCCCGGCGCCAGAAGTGCCAAGCCAGGGCGCAGTACATCGCCATCTTCTGCTTCTTTGACGCTGATCTTGCAGAGCTTGTCCAGACGCTCAGCGAAGGCTTTGGTAAACGCGGCCGGCATGTGCTGGATCAGCACGATAGGCGCCGGAAAATTGCCGGGCAGTTGCGTCAGTACGCGCTGAAGCGCAACCGGCCCACCGGTCGAGGTGCCAATGGCAACCAGCCGGTACGACTTGCGACGAGGCGCCGAAGCTGGAGCTGTATGGACCGGCGCCGAAGGCCTCGCATGAGAGGTGATACCCGAAGTGCTGCCGCCGACCGGGCGCGCTGCGTGGGTCGTGGCTGCCGGAGCGGTGACAGTACTGCTGAAACGGCGATTGCTGCGCGAGATGCTATGAACCTTCTCGCAGAGCAGCTGCTTGACCTTGTCCGGGTTTCGCGAAATGTCCTCGAAATTCTTGGGCAGAAAATCAACGGCCCCCGCATCCAGCGCATCGAGCGTGACCCGCGCGCCTTCATGGGTAAGCGAGGAGAACATCAACACCGGCGTTGGGCAGCGTTGCATGATCTGCCGGACGGCGGTGATACCGTCCATCATTGGCATCTCGTAATCCATGGTGATGACGTCCGGTTTCAGCGCCAGCGCCTGGTCGATAGCCTCGCGCCCGTTGGTCGCGGTTCCGATCACTTGAATATTCGAGTCTGAAGAAAGGATCTCCGATACACGGCGGCGGAAGAAGCCGGAATCGTCCACCACCAGGACCTTGACTGCCATAAAACAACTCCTAGCGACAGCGGTCCGAGAAAAAACCGCTGCCTACTGATCAGATCCGGCGCGCGTAACGCTTGAGCATGCTCGGGACATCCAGGATCAAGGCGATACGACCATCGCCGGTGATAGTCGCGCCGGACATCCCCGGAGTGCCCTGCAGCATCTTGCCCAATGGCTTGATCACCACCTCCTCCTGCCCCACCAGCTGATCGACGACGAAGCCGATACTTTGATTGCCGACGTTGAGGATCACTACGTGCCCTTCACGCTGCTCTTCGAGCTCGGCTCCGTGCACCAGCCAGCGCTTGAGATAGAACAACGGCAGCGCCTTGTCGCGGACTATCACGACTTCCTGACCGTCAACCACATTGGTACGGGATAGGTCGAGGTGGAAAATTTCATTGACGCTAACTAGCGGGAAGGCGAATGCCTGGTTGGCGAGCATCACCATCAGGGTCGGCATGATCGCCAGCGTCAGCGGCACCTTGATCACGACGCGCGAGCCCTGACCCTTGTTGGAAAAGACGTTGACCGTACCGTTAAGCTGCGAAATCTTGGTCTTGACCACATCCATCCCGACACCGCGGCCGGACACGTCGGAGATTTCGGTCTTGGTCGAGAAGCCCGGCGCAAAAATCAGGTTGTAAGATTCCAGATCGCTCAGTCGGTCGGCGGCGTCTTTATCCAGCAAACCTTTCTCAACTGCCTTCGCACGCAAGACGTCCGCATCCATGCCTTTACCGTCATCGGTGATCAGCAGCAGGATATGGTCGCCTTCCTGTTCAGCGGAAAGCACGACCTTGCCGGTGCGCGGCTTGCCTGCGGCTTCGCGCTCTTCCGGAGTTTCGATGCCGTGGTCCACCGCGTTGCGCACCAAGTGCACCAGTGGATCGGCCAGCGCCTCGACAAGGTTCTTGTCCAGATCGGTTTCTTCACCGACCAGCTCCAGATTGATCTCTTTCTTGAGGCTGCGAGCCAGATCGCGAACCAGACGCGGGAAGCGGCCAAAAACCTTCTTGATCGGCTGCATGCGCGTTTTCATCACGGCACTTTGCAGATCGGCGGTCACCACATCGAGGTTGGACACGGCCTTGGCCATGGCTTCATCGGCACTGTTGGAGCCCAGGCGCACCAGGCGATTACGCACCAGCACCAGCTCACCAACCATGTTCATGATTTCATCAAGTCGGGCGGTATCGACTCGAACGGTTGTCTCCGCCTCGCTCGCGGGCTTTTCCGTTGCGGCGGCAGGCTTGGATGCAGGCTCTGCTTTAGCCGGAACAGCGGCTTTGCTCGCAACGGTGTTTACAGCTGGCTTCGCAGGCGCAGCCTTCTTTTCCGCAGGCGCGGTAACCGCTGCGGGCTTAGCAACAGGCACAACTGCAGCCGCAACTGGTGCAGCCGCGTCGGGCTCAAACTTTCCTTTTCCATGCAGCTGGTCCAGCAGCGCTTCGAACTCGTCGTCGCTAATGTCGTCACCACCAGCAGCTACAGGCTTGGCCGCCGCTTCAGCGGGTGCGACTGCCACCGGCTCGGCGAACTGGCCTTTGCCATGCAGCTGGTCGAGCAGCGCCTCGAACTCATCATCAGTGATCTCGTCGCTGGCAGACGGTTGCACAACAGCCGCCGCCGATGCTGCCGGCTTTGCGTCCTGCTCAGCCGCGAACTGGCCTTTTCCGTGGAGTTGATCAAGCAACGATTCGAACTCCTCGTCGGTGATCTCGTCAGCGGCACTGGAGGCTGGGGTCTCGACAGACTCTTCCAGCGCGCCAAGAAACTGCTCGAACTCGCTATCGGCAGTAACCGCAGGCTCGGGTTCAGCCTCGACAGGGGCTTCGACCACAGGTTCCTGCGCACCGGCCGGCTCAGCCAAGCGGGCCAGCGCTGCCAGTAGCTCAGGGGTCGCCGGGGTTACCTCGGTACGCTCGCGCACCTGGCTAAACATTTCATTGACGGAGTCCAGAGCCTGGAGAACGACATCCATCAATTCCGAGTCGACGCGACGTTCACCCTTGCGCAGGATGTCGAAGACGTTTTCGGCGATGTGGCAGCATTCCACCAGCTCATGTAGCTGGAGAAACCCGGCACCGCCTTTTACCGTATGGAAACCGCGAAAAATCGCATTGAGCAAGGCTGTGTCATCGGGGCTGCTTTCCAGCTCCACCAGCTGCTCTGACAATAGTTCGAGAATCTCGCCGGCCTCTACCAGGAAATCCTGGAGGATTTCTTCATCGGCGTCGAAGCTCATATTTAACTTCCCCTAAAAGCCCAGGCTCGAAAGCAGATCATCGACATCGTCCTGCCCGGAAACGACGTCTTCACGTATATCGGCATGCATCTGCGGACCTTCACCATTGGAAGGCTGTTTTTCTTGTTTTTTCATTTCCTGCTCGGCTCGCATCGCTTCGCGGTCATGCTGGATGCCCGCCACGCGGTCAACCTGGCCTGCCATCAGCACCAGATTAAGCAGGTTACTTTCGAGTTCGGTAATGAGCCGGGTCACCCTTTTGATCACTTGACCGGTAAGGTCCTGGAAATCCTGGGCCAGCATGATTTCGCTGAGGTTCTGCGACAGCTGACTGCCATCGTTCATGCTGCGCTGGAGAAACTGATCGATGCGTTTGACCAGGTCGCGGAACTGTTCAGCGTTCATATCGCGACGCATGAAGCGCTGCCAATCGGCAGTCAGGCTCTGGGCTTCGTAGCTGACGTAGTTCACCAGCGGCGCCGACTCCTCAACCAGGTCCATGGTGCGGTTGGCCGCTTTTTCGGTCATCTCCACCACGTAGGACAACCGGTCTGTAGCGTCGGTAATAGGCGACGGATCGCCCCCGGTCGCACAGGTGTCCATTTCGAGCTTTACAATCGCGTTGTGCAGCTCACGCGTGAGCTTGCCAACTTCCTGGTACAGCCCCAGGTTGCGCGCCTGATTGAGCTCGTTAAACATCTGCGTCGCTTCTTCGAAGCGGCCTTGCTGCAGACTTTCAATCAGTTGGGGTGCATGAGCCCTCAGAGTCGCTTCGAACTCTGCCAGGCCTTGGTCTGCTTGCGTCATAGTGCCCTCGCGGCGTTACTGCTTCAGCCGTTGACGCGCTCGAAGATCTTTTCGATCTTTTCTTTGAGCACTTGAGCCGTGAATGGCTTGACCACGTATCCGTTAACGCCAGCCTGCGCGGCCTCGATGATCTGATCGCGCTTCGCCTCGGCGGTCACCATCAACACCGGCAGGTGCTTGAGGCGCTCGTCGGCGCGCACTGCGCGCAGCAGGTCAATGCCGCTCATGCCGGGCATGTTCCAGTCGGTGACGAGAAAATCGAAACTTCCGCTCTTCAGCATTGGCAAAGCAGTAGTGCCGTCGTCCGCTTCGGCGGTATTGGTAAAGCCCAGATCGCGCAAGAGGTTCTTGATGATCCGTCTCATGGTCGAAAAATCGTCGACGATGAGGATTTTCATGTTCTTGTCCAAGTACACCTCCGTAAACCCGAATCCGAGACCTGCTCACGGTCTGTTTGCGGGCCTCATGAATGAAGCTCGTAAGCGGTCTCTAATGCTTTGTTGCAAACCGGTCGTTAACGCGCGCGCCACTCGCCAAGACGAGCCCGCAGACGTGCCGCGCACTGACTGTGCAACTGGCTCACCCGCGATTCACTGACGCCCAGTACCTGGCCGATTTCCTTCAAGTTCAACTCTTCGTCGTAATACAGCGAAAGCACCAACTTTTCACGTTCGGGCAGGTTGCCGATGGCTTCAGCCAACGCCTGTTGAAAACGCTCGTCTTCGAGATCGCGGGACGGTTCCGGATGGGTGCTGGCAGCATCCTCCTCGAACTCCCCATGCTCACCTTCCTGAAGCAGATCATCGAAGCTGAACAGGCGGCTGCCCAAGGTGTCGCCCAGAATGCCGTAGTACTCATCGAGACTCAATTTAAGTTCGGCCGCAACTTCCTGATCTTTAGCGTCGCGTCCTGTTCTGGCCTCAATTGCCCGAATCGCCTCACTGACCATGCGCGAATTCCGGTGTACCGAACGCGGCGCCCAATCACCCTTGCGCACCTCGTCAAGCATCGCACCGCGTATGCGAATACCCGCGTAAGTCTCGAAACTCGCACCCTTGCCGGCGTCATATTTCTTTGACGCTTCCAGCAAGCCGATCATCCCAGCCTGCATCAGGTCGTCGACCTGCACGCTCGCCGGCAAACGCGCCAGGAGGTGGTAAGCAATGCGTTTGACCAGCGGCGCGTATTGATCGATGAGTTGGTACTGCGAGTCTTTAGCCTGAGCTTTGCTGTAATACATACCGAATCCAGCCGCTATTGTTCGTTAGGCTCTGCGGCGGGCCTTACCAGGCGCTCCACAAAGAACTCCAGATGACCGCGTGGCGTTGCCGGCAACGGCCAGGTGTCAACTTTCTGCGCGATGGCCTTGAACGCCAGCGAACACTTTGCACGGGGGTAGGCTTCATAAACGGCACGCTGCTTCTGCACGGCCTTGCGCACCGACTCGTCGTACGGAATCGCGCCTACATACTGCAGCGCCACGTCCAGGAAGCGCTCAGTCACCTTGGTCAACTTGGCGAACAGATTGCGGCCTTCCTGCGGCGCATGGGCCATGTTGGCCAGTACCCGGAAGCGGCTGATGCCATAGTCGCGATTGAGCAATTTGATCAGCGCGTAGGCATCGGTGATCGACGTGGGCTCGTCGGTCACCACCAGCAGCACTTCCTGTGCAGCGCGCACAAAGCTCACCACACCGTCACCAATGCCAGCGGCGGTATCGATGATCAGCACATCGATGTCATCGCCGATATCGCTGAACGCTTGGATCAGCCCGGAGTGCTGCAGTGTCGATAGCTGCACCATGCTCTGCGTGCCGGATGCCGCAGGCACGATGCGGATGCCGCCCGGCCCCTGGATCAGCACGTCACGCAGATCGCATTCACCGGCAATGACATCAGCCAGGGTGCGCTTGGTTGTCAGGCCGAGCAACACATCGACGTTGGCCAGACCAAGGTCGGCGTCGAGCAATACGACCCGACGCCCGAGATCGGCCAGCGCCAAGGACAGATTGACCGACACGTTGGTCTTGCCGACGCCACCTTTGCCGCCGGTCACTGCAATAACCTGTACGGGATGCATACCCATTTTCACACGCCTATCTCTTGCTGGAGCCCTAGGGCCATCGATGCGTTCAGCCCGAACGCGTCTTCTTTGTGTGTCACACGTAGCAAAGCGTTCATCCGACCTTCCGAGAACCGTTGTATAGATCGGAGAACATGTCAGCCATGGTTTCCTCGCTCGGATTCTCTTCCGATTGCAAGCTCACCGCACGACTGACCAACTGGTGACTGCGAGGCAGATGCAGGTCGTCCGGAATACGCGGCCCATCGGCGAGGTAAGCGATAGGCAGATGCTGACTGATGATAAGCCCCAACACATCGCCCAGGCTGCCGGCCTCATCCAGTTTAGTCAGGATGCAGCCCGCCAGCCCGCAACGGCGGTAATTGTGCCAGGTCGCCTTGAGCACCTGGCTCTGGCTGGTCGCTGGCAGAACCAGATAATTTTTCGCCTTGATGCCACGGTCCGCCAACGCTTCGAGCTGCACCTTCATCATCGAGTCACCCGCGGGTAGACCAGCGGTATCGACAAGAATCAGGCGCTTACGAGCCAACGGCGCCAGTGTTTTGCTCAAGGGCTGACTCGGGTCCAGCTGAATAACCGGTACGTCGAGAATACGCCCCAGTGTTTTCAGCTGTTCCTGAGCCCCAATCCGATAGTTGTCCATGCTCGCCAGAGCGATGCTCTGCGGGCCGTGCTTGAGCACGTAGCGTGCAGCGAGCTTGGCCAGGGTGGTCGTCTTGCCGGCACCGGCTGGGCCGACCAGAGCGATCACCCCACCCTCTTCCAGCGGCTCGACCTTGGTCACCTTGATCGATTGCGCCAGATGAGCCAACAGCATCCGCCAGGCCTGGCGTGGCTCCGATACGGTGGAGACTTTTTCAAGCAAGGCGCGAGACAGTTCGGCCGGCAAACCGATGCGCTGCAGGCGGCGCCAGAGGCCAGCCTGTTGCGGACGGCGGCTCTGCTCCTGCCCCCAGGCAATCGAACCGAGTTGCACTTCGATCAGTTCACGCAGGCCCTGCAGTTCCGACTGCATCGCCTCGACCGCACGCGATTCGAACGACGGGCTCGCGGCGCCGGGGGTTGCCTGTGGCGCAGCTGCGGGCTTCTCGTCAAGCAGCTGACGATCCTGACCAGCCGAACCGCGCGCTGGCGCGCTGATTTCGGCATGGGCACTGGCAAGTCGCGCCTGAGTCTTGCGCAGCTCGGCTTCGAGAGCCGGATTAGGCTGCTTCGCCACAGCCGATTCCATCGGATAATCAAGCACAGCGGTCAGCTCGACGCCGCCAGCGACCCGACGGTTTCCCGTGATCACGGCGTCAGCGCCCAGCTCGTCACGAATCATCTTCATGGCGATACGCATGTCGGCTGCGAAGAAACGTTTGACCTGCATGGCCTGTAGCCCTCAGTTAATTCTGACCCACCGTTGAAACGATGGTGACCTGCTTGTTATCCGGTATTTCCTGATAGGCCAGGACATGAATGTTCGGTACGGCGAGGCGGGCAAACCGCGACAGCATCGCGCGGACTGGACCTGCCACCAGCAGAATCGCCGGCTTACCTAACATTTCTTGACGCTGTGCCGCTTCTACCAGAGAACGTTGCAACTTTTCGGCCATTCCCGGCTCGAGGAGAATGCCATCTTCCGAACCTTGCCCAGCCTTCTGAAGGCTATTGAGCAATATCTGTTCCAACCTGGGTTCAAGGGTGATCACAGGCAGCTGCGGCTCAAGCCCGACAACGTTTTGCACGATTGCACGAGACAGCGCGACACGTACTGCCGCTACCATTGCGGCGGGATCTTGACTCTTGGCAGCGACATTGGCGATGGCCTCGGCAATCGTACGGATGTCACGCACAGGCACCTGCTCTTGCAGCAGCGCTTGCAGCACCTTGAGCAAGGTGGACAACGAAATCATCCCGGGCACCAGCTCCTCGGCGAGCTTGGGCGAGCTCTTGGCCAGCAATTGCAGAAGCTGCTGAACTTCCTCATGCCCGAGCAATTCATGGGCATGCTTGTGCAGTATCTGGTTGAGGTGCGTCGCTACCACAGTGCTGGCATCCACCACCGTGTAGCCGAGCGATTGCGCCTGATCGCGCTGGCTGGCCTCAATCCATACCGCCTCCAGCCCGAAAGCAGGGTCCTTGGCGGCGATGCCGTTGAGCGGGCCGAACACCTGTCCCGGATTGATCGCCAGCTCGCGATCCGGATACACCTCGGCTTCCGCCAGGCTTACACCCATCAGCGTCAAGCGATAGGCGTTGGGCAACAGGTCGAGATTGTCGCGAATGTGCACCGACGGCATCAGAAAGCCCAGATCCTGGGAGAGCTTCTTGCGCACGCCCTTGATCCGGGCCAGCAGCTGTCCACCCTGATTGCGGTCAACCAGGGGGATCAGCCGGTAGCCGACTTCCAGGCCGACCATATCCACCGCCGTCACATCATCCCAGCCCAGCTCCTTGGTCTCGGCGGCCCGCTGGGCAGGGAGCATTTCCTGCTGCTTCTGCACCTCCTGCTCGGCCTGTTGCGTGACCTGCTTCTGCCGGTGCCAGATCCAGTAGGCGCCACCTGCAGCCACCGCACCGAGGCCGAGAAACGACATGTGCGGCATGCCCGGCACCAGGCCCATGGCAATCATGATGCCTGCCGATACCGCCAGCGCCTTGGGCGAGGCGAACATCTGCCGGTTGACCTGCTGCCCCATGTCCTCCGAACTGGTAACGCGGGTCACCATGATGGCGGCGGCCGTCGACAGCAGCAGCGAAGGGATCTGTGCAACGAGGCCGTCACCGATGGTCAGCAAGGCATAAACCTGCCCCGCCTCGCTGAAGCTCATGCCGTGCTGCGCCATGCCGATGCCGACGCCGCCGATGAGGTTGATGAACAGAATCAGCAGGCCGGCGATGGCGTCGCCGCGAACGAACTTGCTCGCACCGTCCATCGAACCGTAAAAGTCCGCCTCGGAGGCGACCTCGACCCGGCGCAACTTCGCCTCGGATTGATCGATCAACCCGGCGTTGAGGTCAGCGTCGATCGCCATCTGCTTGCCCGGCATGGCGTCGAGGGTGAAGCGCGCGCTGACTTCGGAGATCCGCCCGGCACCTTTGGTAACCACGACGAAGTTAATGATCATCAGAATCGCGAAGACGACGATACCGACGACGTAGTTGCCGCCGATCACCACGTTGCCGAAGGCCTCGATCACGTGGCCAGCCGCTGAGCCGCCCTCATGGCCATTGATCAGTACTACCCGCGTCGATGCCACGTTGAGCGCGAGTCGCATCAGCGTGGCGACCAGCAGAATCGTCGGGAATACGGCAAAGTCCAGTGGCCGCAGGGCGTAAACGCTGACCAACAGCACGACGATCGACAAGGCAATGTTGAAGGTGAATAGCAGATCCAGAAGGAACGGCGGCACCGACAGCATCATCATGCCCATCATGACCAGCAACAGCAGTGGCACCCCGAGGTTACCCCGCCCTGCGCCCGCTAGGCCGTTGCCGAAATTGATGAGTTGCGTGCGATCCACGTAGACCCCGCCAGACAAGAACAAAGAATTGACGCAAAACGCGTCCTGTCCGGGCTATAGCAAGAAGAGGTCCAGTTTTGGTCGAGCCTCGATACGGCCATGCGAGGCCATGGCAGGCCAATCGAACGCGTCTGGGCCGAGGCAGTCAGACAGTCGACGGGTGGCGTAACGCTGCCCCACTTCAGTCAGAACAGGAGCGTGCTATGAAACAGTGGTTAATCGCTGCAATGGCCGGCTGCGCCGCAATGGGCGTACAGGCCGAAACCCTTACGGTCGAGATGAACAAGGTCAATGACCAGGGCATCGCCAGCGCCGTCGGCACCGTGAAGATCGAAACCACCGATCAGGGCCTGGTATTTCGCCCCGACCTGTCTGGCCTGAATGCCGGCGCGCACGGCTTTCATGTCCACGCCAATGGCAGCTGCCAGCCCGCAGAGAAAGACGGCAAACCGGCAGCAGCGGTTGCCGCTGGCGGTCACTGGGATCCCAAGAACGCCGGCAAGCATGGCGAACCCTGGGGTGAAGGCCACATGGGTGATCTGCCGGTCCTGGTGGTTGACGCTGAGGGCAAGGCCAACCAACCGGTATTGGCACCACGCCTGAAAAGCCTCGGCGATCTCAAAGGCCACGCTTTGATGGTTCATGAAGGCGGCGACAACTATTCCGACGAGCCCAAACCGCTGGGCGGTGGCGGCGCACGAGTAGCCTGTGGGGTAATCGAGTAACGCCACTTGCGGCTTAAGCCATAAGGCAGGCTGGCCTTACCGGCCAGCTTCAGGCCCGCAAGGGTTGGCTGAAGCCCACCCTACGGGGTCCTGCGCGCGGTTTGACGGATGCGTAGGTGGGCTTCTGCCAAAGAGGAAGAAAGAACCTGTCCTGGCAGGCCAATCAATATCCCTCTCGCATGCGCATCCCTACTTTTGCTCCCTCAGCAAGGCGCCAGGTTCGCGCTTCACGCCAAGCGTATTCCCATTCGATCATTCATCGCGGCGCAAGTCCGGCGGAATCGGCAAGCTGCTCAACGGATCCGGCCGTTTGCCCTTGCCGGAGCGGTACTGGCGTAACTGGTAGACGTAGGCCAGGACTTGGGCTACCGCAAGATACAGGCCTGCCGGAATCTCCCGGTCTAGCTCAGTCGAGTAGTAAACCGCCCGCGCCAGAGCCGGTGATTCGAGCACCGTCACCTGATGTTCGTTGGCGATTTCGCGAATTTTCAGGGCTACGAAATCCCCACCCTTGGCCACCAGCATTGGCGCCCCACCCTTGCTGCCGTCGTATTTGAGCGCCACTGCGAAGTGGGTCGGGTTGGTGATGACGACGTCCGCCTCCGGCACCGCCTGCATCATCCGCCGCTGAGCCGCGTCGCGCTGCAACTGGCGAATCCGCGATTTGACTTCAGGTTTGCCCTCGCTGTCCTTGTACTCGTCGCGCACTTCCTGCTTGGTCATCATCAGCTTCTGTTTGTTGTCCCAGAGCTGAAAAGGCACGTCCACTGCAGCGATCAGGATCAACCCGCAGGCCATCCAGAGTGCAGACCAGCCAACCACCTCCACGCTATGCATGATCGCCAAGTCGAGCGGCTGTTTGGCGATGGATAGCAGATCGTCCTGATAGGCGCTGAGGACCGCCAGCGCCACCAGCAGCACCACGAGAAACTTGCCCAGCGCTTTCAGCAGCTCGACCAGCGCCTTGGTCGAGAACATCCGTTTAAGGCCGGGGCCGGGGTTCATACGGCTGAATTTAGGCGCCATCGCCTTGGCTGAGAACAGCCAGCCGCCCAGCGAGATCGGCCCGATGATAGAGACGAGCAGCAGCACGATCAGCAGCGGCATGATGGCTTCCAACGCAATCATGCCGCTGCCCATCAACAGCCTCACCATAGAGCCTTCGTCCAACAGCGTTTCGCGGCTCAATTCGAAGCTGCCCTGCATGATGGCCATCAGGCTGCCGGCCAGGCTGCCGCCGGACGCCAATAAACCGCCAATACCACCCAGTGTCACCGCCACCGTATTCAGTTCGCGGGAACGGGCCAGCTGGCCTTTTTCGCGCGACTCACGGATGCGTTTCTCCGTGGGTTCCTCGCTTTTATCGGCGCCGCTTTCGCTCTCAGCCATATTCGGCCTCCGGCAGCGTTAAGGAACAAATGAGCATCAGCGCAGGCCGATCAGTTCGCGCAGCATCGCCAGCGCTTCACTGACGAAGGTCTGATACTGCGCAAGAATGTCGGCCATGCCGATCCAGACGATGATCAAACCCAGCACCAGCGTCAGCGGGAAACCGATCGAGAAGATATTCAACTGCGGCGCAGCGCGCGTCATCAGGCCGAAGGCGAGGTTGACCACAAGCAGCGCGGTGATCGCCGGCAGTACCAACAGCAGACCGGCACCCAGAACCCAACCAAGCTTGCCGGCCACCTCCCAGAAGTGGTTGGTGCCAACCAGCCAGCCGCCGACAGGCAAGGTCGTGAAGCTTTCGGTGAGAATTTCCAGCACCACCAGGTGCCCGTTCATGGCGAAGAACAGCAGAATCACCAGCATGTTGAAGAACTGGCCAATCACCGGCACCGAGACGCCGTTGGCCGGGTCGACCATCGACGCGAACCCAAGGCCCATCTGCATGGCAAGCAGCTGACCGGAGACTATGAACACCTGGAAGAACAGCTGTAGCACGAAGCCCAGCATGACCCCGATCAGGATTTGTTCCGCAATCAGCACCAGTGCCTGCCCGCTCAACGCCTCCACCACTGGCACCGCCGGCAACCCCGGGACGAGGACCACTGCAATCGCGACCGCCAGGTAAAGCCGAATCCGCATTGGCACCAGCTGGGTGCCGATGATCGGCATGCTCATCAGCAACGCCGCAATCCGAAACAACGGCAGCAGAAATTGCCCGACCCAGGCCCCGATCTGAGCATCGCTGAGCTCAAGCACTGGCGCACCGCTTGCGAGAAACTTCGATCATCATGGCTAGCCGATGATCAGCGGAATGTTCTGAACCAGACCCTGGGTGTACTCCATCAGCTCACGAACCAACCAGGGCCCGGCCCAGATCAATGTCAGCAGCATTACCAACAGGCGCGGCAGAAAGCTCAAGGTTTGTTCGTTGATCTGAGTAGCGGCCTGGAACATCGCCACCACCAGGCCAACCAGCAGGCTGGGCACGACCAGCACACCGACAATCATGGCGGTCATCCAGAGCGCTTCGCGAAACAGGTCAACCGCGACTTCGGGTGTCATGAGTGTCTCCGTCTAGGCCCTAGAGCGTGCCGAAACTGCTGGCGAGCGTACCGATGATGAGACCCCAGCCGTCGACCAGCACGAACAGCATGATCTTGAATGGCAACGAAATGATCAGCGGTGAGAGCATCATCATGCCCATCGCCATCAGCACGCTGGCGACCACCATGTCGATGATCAGGAACGGAATGAAGATCATGAAGCCGATCTGGAAAGCGGTTTTAAGCTCGGACGTCACGAAGGCAGGAACCAGGATGGTCAGTGGCGCCGCATCCGGAGTCTGAATATCGGTCCGCCGCGACAGTCGCACGAACAGCTCCAGATCACTCTCGCGGGTTTGGGCGAGCATGAAGTTTTTCAACGGCACCTCGGCGCGTGAAATAGCTTCTGGCGCCGACAGCTGCTGATTCAAGTAAGGCTGTACCGCCTCGTTGTTAATCCGCTCGAACACCGGCGCCATGATGAACAGCGTCAGAAAGATGGTCAGGCCGACAAGGATCTGGTTCGACGGTGTCTGCTGCAGGCCCAGCGCCTGACGCAAGATGGAAAAAACGATGATGATCCGGGTGAAACTGGTCATCAGCATGACAAACGCCGGGATAAAGCTCAGCGCGGTCATGATCAGCAGAATCTGCAGGCTGACCGAATATTCCTGCTGTCCCTGCGCGTCAGTACTCAGGGTAATGGCCGGTATCGACAAGGGGTTATCACCCTGGCTGATCAGCCCTCCTGCATCCTGGCCCACGGCAAACGGGGCGGCCAGGATCAGCAGGGCCGCCAACAACAATCGAAGCATCAGGGCTTGTCCTTATTGTCCCGCCCGAGCAGCTCCATCAGGCGCTGGGCAAACTCCGGGTTGGCAGGCTCGGCATCCGGCAGGTGTACCGGCTCCTCGAGCACATGCAATGGGGTGATTCGTCCGGCGCTCAGACCAAGCAGAACCTGTTCACTGCCGACCTGCACCAACACCAGCCGCTCGCGAGGGCCAAGCGCATGACTGGAAATCAGCTTGATCGCCTGATTGCTGCGCGGGTTCAGTTGCTGCATCCGGCGCAACAGCCAGGCGAGCAGGAAGATCAGCCCGATGACCAGCAGCAGGCCAAGCAGCAACTTGGTCATCTGCGTGCCCATGCCGCTGCTGCTCATGCTTGCTGCGGGCTCAGCGGCCACCGCTGGCAAAGCCAGTAACAGCGACGGGAGCGCCAGGAAGCGCATGTCAGCGCAACTTCTTGATGCGTTCGCTCGGACTGATCACGTCAGTCAGACGAATGCCGAATTTTTCGTTCACGACCACCACTTCGCCGTGGGCAATCAGCGTGCCGTTGACCAGTACATCCAGCGGCTCGCCTGCCAGGCGGTCCAGCTCGACCACCGAACCCTGATTGAGCTGCAACAGGTTGCGAATGCTGATTTCGGTACTGCCGACCTCCATGGAGATCGATACCGGGATATCCAGGATAACGTCCAGGTTAGGGCCTTCCAGGCCAGCGGGCACCGCGGCAGCCTTGGGGCTGCTACCAAACTCCTCCAGCGGCGCACGAGGCGGCGCTGGCGCTGCCGCCGGCCCCTGATTCAGCAAGGCATCGATGTCATCCTGATTGGCGTCACCGGCCTCAGCCAGCGCCGAAGCCCATTCATCCGCCAGTGCCTGCTCGTCGGCGGAAGTGTTTTCGTGTTCGTCTGCCATCGCTAATCCTCGACCGGCGGGTAATTGAATAAAGACTGAATCAACGTGGTCGCAATACGGATTCGAGCACTTGCAGGGCCAGGTTGCCCTTATGCGCACCCAGCTTGACCTTGAAAGCCGGCATGCCATTGGCGCGCATGATCATGTCTTCGGGCATTTCCACCGGGATCACGTCGCCCGGCTGCATGTTGAGAATCTCGCGCAGCTTGAGCTGACGCCGCACCACCGTCGCACTGAGCGGCACATTCACATCGAGCACGTCCTCGCGCAGCGCGTTGACCCAGCGCTCGTCTTGATCACTGACATCGGACTGAAAACCTGCATCGAGCATCTCGCGGATCGGCTCGATCATCGAGTACGGCATGGTGACGTGGAAATCGCCGCCGCCGCTTTCAAGCTCGATATGAAACGTCGACACCACCACCACTTCGCTGGGGCTGACAATGTTGGCCAGTGCCGGATTCACTTCCGAATGCACGTACTCGAAGTTCACGTCGAGCACTGCGTGCCAGGCTTCCTTCAGGTCGACAAAGGCCTGATCCAACACCATTCGCACCACGCGCAATTCGGTGGGGGTGAATTCCCGGCCCTCGATCTTGGCGTGCCGACCGTCACCACCAAAAAAATTATCCACCAGCTTGAACACCAGCTTGGCGTCGAGGATGAACAGAGACGTACCGCGCAGAGGCTTGATCTTCACCAGGTTGAGGCTGGTCGGTACATACAGCGAGTGTATGTACTCACCAAACTTCATCACCTGCACGCCGCCGACCGAAACATCTGCCGAACGGCGCAGCAGGTTGAACATGCTGATGCGTGTGTAGCGGGCAAAACGTTCGTTGATCATCTCCAGGGTGGGCATGCGTCCGCGAACGATGCGGTCCTGGCTGGTCAGGTCGTAACTCTTGATGCTGCCCGGTTCGGAATCGCTTTCGGTATCGACCAGACCGTCGTCGACTCCGTGCAGGAGCGCGTCGATCTCGTCTTGCGAGAGCAGGTCTTGAACAGCCATCTGGAACGACCCCTATTGCAATACGAAGTTGGTGAACAGGACTTGCTCGACCGCGAGCTTGCCGATTTCCTTCTGCGCCAGCTCCTGAACGCTGGCGGTCGCCTGCTGACGCAGCATTTCCTGACCCACCGGCGTCGCCAGGCTGGCAAAGTCCTGGCTGGAGAACAACATGACCAGTTGATTGCGTAACAGGGGCATGTGTTCCTTCAATCCGTCGAGCGCTGCCTGATCGCGCGACATCAGCGCAACACTGACTTGCATGTAGCGTTGACGCCCACCAGCGTTGGTGAAGTTGACAATGAAAGCCGGCGCCAGCACCTCGTAGATTGCCGCCTGGCGCTGGGGCGCGGCATCTTCGCTTGCAGCCTCGTCCGCCGGCTTGTCTGCCTCACCTTTAGACATGAAGTACAAGGTAGCGCCGACCGACACCCCGACAGCCAGCAGCAATCCGAGGACGATCATGATGATCAGTTTGAGCTTGCCCTTCCCTTCGGTCGCAGCCGCAGGACTCGGGACGTCCGGAGGTCCTTGTTTCTTTGCCATGCCAAATATCCGTCATCACAAGTGTTTTCACTCGCCTCATCACGATGCGAGCAACTGCTGTGCCAAAGTATCGACTAGCGAACAGGCAGCGTAAACGATTGCCATGCTGCGTCCTCTTTTTGCAGACGAATAGTCGGAACCGCAATGAGTGCGGGCAAAAAAAACCGGGCTAGAAGCCCGGTTCCGGTCAGCCTGCGGTGGTCACGCGTAGTAATCCACCAAGCCGCGGTCGCCACCGGCACGTGCGGAGCTTATTTCCATGCTGCCTTGCACGACCTCATCTTCCCCTGCAGCCGATACACCGGCGACGCCTCGGTCTCGCGACTCGCCGCCGCTGCCGTCACCGCGCCACCCTCGGGACTGGTCAGAGACGTTTACGTCCATCGTCATCCCCTGCTGGGTGAACATATCGCGCAATCGCTGCATCTGCCCTTCCAGCGCATCGCGAACGCCAGCGTGCGGACTGAGGAAGGTTACCTGGGTCTGATCCTTGGTCATGTCGATACGGACCTCCATGCGGCCCAACTCGGCGGGATCAAGCTGGATCTCGGCCGACTTGAGGTTCTGGCTCGACAACCACATGACCCGATCCACCACAGCTTCACTCCAGCCAGACTGCTGCATCTGTACCGGTTGGCCCGGCACCATTGGCGGCTTGAGTATCTGCTGCATCTGGTTTTGCTGCGCGATCGCCTGGGTCAGGGGGTTCAGACGATTGATCGCGGCTTCGCTGGCGTTTGCGCGGCTTTCTTTGGGCGCTTCCAGTTGCTCGAGTAGCTCGGCGAAGCCTTCTTCTGGTGAGCTTTCGTCAGCCTCGTCGACCAGCTTTTCACCCAACAGGCTCGTCGAGACTGCCTCCTGGGCGTCCAACGTGGGCTCTTCGGCCGGAGCGAGGCTCGCCACTACAGGGCTCTTCTGAGCGGTGGATTGAATGTCCAGCGTCCGCTGCCCAGCCAGCACCGTTTCGCCATCTGCCGGAACATCCTCTGCAACCGCTTGTGGCTGCGCCAGACCAACCAAAAACTCACTGCCGGTCAACGGCGGCTCTTCGACCACCGCTTCCGTGCTGACCTCACCCTGCCCGCCCATGCCGAACAGCAGCAACGGATCAAGCTCGGCTTCGGCGGTCGGAACGCTGTCATCGACCGTCTCGAGACTGGCCGGCAAATCGTTGCCGGTTTCGTTCGCGACCGGCTTTTCGACGCCACTGGCCTTGTCGGTTTCCTGACTCGGCTTGTCGTCGGCGGCCTTGTTTCGGACTGGCTTCGCCGACGCACCTTGCGCCTCGGCAGGCTTGCCCTGACGCTCTTTTGCGTACACGTTAGCGAAGCTGGAAGCCTCGTCCCGACTGGACTGTGGAGCAGGCTTGGGGGATGTGCCCGCCGACTTGGCGGCGGCAGTCGGGGCCTTGATATTGAGCAACAGATCGGGGGAAACGGCCATGGATCTTTCCGCTGGGAGTGGGGAAGTGTAGATGCCTAAGCAAACTCCGGGCCAGCCAGCACGAGGTGATGAGTCAAAAGGCAACTTACCGACCCGCAGCGGATCTGCCGGTACAGGCGTTGATCAGGCAGGTCCGCTCCAACGCTGGCGTTCGGCCCGATAGAGAATGCGCACAATGGCAAATTCGCGCTCTATGCGCTCGATCAGCGCTGGCGCCTCGTCGAGCTGCTCGCGTCTGGCGGATTCCTCCATCTCGCGACAAAGTTCTGCCAGCAGCGCGGCGCCCATATTGCTGCAGCTCCCTTTGAAACTGTGCGCAGCCTGGCGCAGGCTCTCTGCTTGGCCGCTCCGGCAGGCCGCCTGTAACAGGCGCAGTCGCTCTTCCGAGTCGACGAGAAAAGTATCCAGCAGCACCGGGTACTCCGCTTCCATCACTTCCTGAAGGGTTCCCAGCACGCTGTTGTCGAGATGTTCGGCCACGGAGATGCTCCTGGCTGTAAACGGCGGATTATGCATGACCGACCCAGTGAAACTCCACGTTGAGCACCTTGCCATCGGGCTGCCAATAAAAGCGCTCGCTTAACTGGCGGATCATACGCAGGCCTCGCCCACCCAGCTGCTCGCTGCAGTACTGCTGATTCAGCGCACGCTGCACATCGAAGCCCGGACCACTGTCGCGGACAGTAATGCGCAGATATCCGCTGCCCCCTTCAGACTTGACGGTCAACTCAATGGACACGAACCCTTCGTCAAGCGCTTCCAGGCGTCGCTGACGCTCCCGGTAATAGCTGGCGAAGCCTTCCGCGTCGCTCTTGATCGACGAATCGAGCAACAGCACCCCATGCTCCATGGCATTGGAATAAAGCTCGCTCAACACTGTGAAAATTGTTCCTACCCGATAGCGCAAGGGTGAAATCTGCAGCAGCACCTGCATCGTCATAGGCAAAGGGTCGGCCGTGCGCAGGCTGTCAGGCCGCAACTCGAAGCAGGTCGTCCAGTCCCGCGGACGCAACTCCCGACTTCCTAACGGATAGACATGGGAAAGGTGGGCTGCAGTCTCCTCCGACTCGGCCAACATGCTCACTTCGACGAGGCTCAGGTCGTCAAGTATTTGACCATGAAAGGCCTGCAGTGCCTCCTGGACGTCGTCGAACAGTGTCGCCGGGTTGCGGTTGGCCTCAATCACTGCAAGCAACCGCTGTTCGCCAAACAGCTGATCGTCAGCGTTGCGGCTCTCCAGCAACCCGTCTGACAACAGCAACAAGCGATCTCCCATCGCCAAGGGGAGTGTCTCGAAGCTGTCATCGAATGATGACGCTTCACGCACGCCCAAGGGCAGATGTTTGGACCGCAAAGGCAACCAATCGCCGTCCGCCTTGAGCAGATAGCCGTCGGGCAAACCACCGTTCCACACACGCAGGATCCCCTGCTCGAGGTTGATGTCGAGAAAGGTCGCGCAGCAAAACATTTCCACCGGCAGGATCAGTTTCAACTTGGCGTTGATATCGCGAAGGATCTGGTTGCTCGAATAGCCTTTGGCAGTCATCCCGTAAAAGGTTTCTGCCAGCGGCATGGCGCCTACCGCGGCCGGCAGACCATGGCCGGTGAAGTCGCCGAGCAGCACGAACATCCTGCCGGCAGGCGCTTGAGCAGCCAGCAAGAGATCGCCATTGAACAGTGCTCGAGGAGACTGCCGGTAACGAATGTTAGGGGCGTTCAGGCAGCCGGCGTGCGCGACCTTGTCGAAAATCGCCTTGGCCGCTCGTTGCTCGTCGAGCAATTGCTGGTTGCGGCGACCGATGAGATCGCGCTGCTCCAGTACAGTCGCCTGCAATCGCCGCAAGCGGTGCATGGCCTGGATCTTCGCTTCCAGAATGATGGGGTTGTACGGCTTGGCGATAAAGTCATCGCCGCCCGCCTCCAGACAGCGAACCAGCGCTTCGTTCTCGGTCAGCGAAGTGAGAAAGATGATCGGGACCAGTTCATTGCCAGCCAGCCGCTTGATCTGTTGTGCCGCTTCGAAGCCGTCCATCACTGGCATCAACGCATCCATCAACACCAGCTGCGGACGTTCGCGCTCGAACAGGCTGATCGCCTCGGCGCCATTGGCCGCGGTGGTCACTCGATGGCCCTGGCGGCGAACGATGGCCGCCAACAGCATGCGGTCAGCCGCACCATCCTCGGCAATGAGTATGGAGAGCCGACCAGGCATCAGGCTATTGCGAACAATTGTTCGAAGTTGGAAACCGCAAGAACTTTGCGCACATCAGGGTTGCAGTTGACCAGACGAATATCGGCTTTTTCGCTGCCGCCGTGATCACGCAGCAAGAGCAACATGCCCAGAGCAGAGCTGTCGAGATAGGTCGCGCCGTCGAGGTCGACCACATAGCGTCGGGGCGAGCTCCCGGCATTCTGATAGGCGTCCCGAAAGGCCTGGTGGGTGTTGAAATCGAAGCGCCCCTGAATCGTAATGGTCAGCTCCTGTCCATCTGCCGATAGCTGTGAACTGATGGTCATCTAGCACTCCTGTTTCGAACGAGGTCGTGACCTTTCGCCACGGCTGTCGTTATTGCTGGGTTGGTGCCGGCCCGCCGATTGGCGCCTCGTCCAACGACTGCAGCTTCAGTTCCAGCCGCACTGTTGTAAAGAAGCTGATGAAGATTTAGCACCCAAAGTCCTGCACAGCAAGCTTCAATCGGGTTTGGGCCGGCTGGACAGTCGCTGGGAAAACTCGTCCAGCAGCTTTTGCTCTCGCTTGTCCGCTGCGGTCCTCGCCTCCTGCAGGTAGCGTTCTACCAGTTTACGCAGACCGTCGAGTCGCGCTCGCCGCTGCTGCCATTGCTCGCGCAGCTTGTCGAGGTTGTTGCGGTGCCAATCCAGGCTGCGCTGCTGTTGTCCGATAGCCGACTCGAGCTGAGAGAGAAAGCGCTGGTAGTTCATCAGCCATTGGCCGGACACGCCTTGGCTGCCTTGGGCCATCCACTGCTGCTGGTAATCGGCAAAGTATTGCCGTAACTCGCCCAGTTTGGATTCGGCCTGTGCGACTTGCGTCTGGCCTTGTCCAAACAGCTTCGCAGCCTCACGCTCGGCACGCTCGGCCATATCGATCACCGGCGCCAGGCGCGCCGCTCGGCTGGCCGGCAAGGTTTAGCCTGCTGCCTTGGGATTGAATACGCTGGCCAGCAGCGCTTCGCTCTGGGCCAGATGTTCGGCCTCGTTCAGGCCCTGCCGGAGGTAGCGAACCATCTCCGCCTGCCGGGCGATGGCGAGATCGGTTTCCGGATCACCACCAGGCACATAGGCGCCGACACTGATCAGATCCCGGCTTTGCTGAAAGCGCGACCAGAGTTGCTTGAAGCGCTGGGCATTGCGCATATGCTCGGCGCTGACTACCTGTGGCATGACCCGACTGATCGAGGCCTCGATGTCGATGGCGGGGTAATGCCCCTCCTCAGCCAAGCGGCGAGAAAGCACAAAATGGCCGTCGAGCACACCGCGCGCCGCATCGGCGATCGGATCTTGCTGGTCGTCCCCCTCGGACAAGACGGTATAGAACGCCGTGATCGAGCCACCGCCCTCTTCCGCGTTGCCCGCGCGCTCCACCAGGCTTGGCAGCTTGGCAAACACCGACGGCGGGTAACCCTTGGTCGCGGGCGGCTCGCCGATGGCCAGGGCGATCTCGCGCTGGGCCTGGGCGAAGCGGGTCAGCGAGTCCATCAACAACAGCACGTTTTTGCCTTTGTCGCGGAAGTACTCGGCGATGCGCGTGCAGTACATGGCGGCGCGCAGGCGCATCAAGGGTGCATCGTCCGCCGGCGAAGCCACCACCACCGAACGCTTGATGCTTTCTTCGGTGAGGATGTTCTCGATGAATTCCTTCACTTCCCGACCACGCTCGCCGATGAGCCCGACAACGATGATGTCGGCCTCGGTAAAGCGCGTCATCATGCCCAGCAGGACCGATTTACCGACGCCGGTGCCGGCGAAAAGGCCAAGACGCTGGCCACGGCCCACGGTGAGCAGGCCGTTGATGCTGCGGATCCCCACGTCCAGCGGGTCGCTGATCGGATGACGCTTGAGCGGGTTGATCACCGGGCCATCCATCGGCACCCAGTCTTCGGCCTTCATCCCGCCCTTGCCGTCCAATGCACGCCCGGCTCCGTCCAGCACGCGACCCAGCATCGAGGTTCCCATCGGCAGCCGTCCGGTGTTGGCCAGCGGCACGACGCGGGCCCCTGGTGCAATGCCAGCGAGGCTGCCCACCGGCATCAGGTAGAGTTTGCCGCCGGAAAAGCCCATGACCTCTGCCTCGACCTGGGTCGGATGGTAGCTGTCCTCGTTGATCACCAGGCAGCGGCTGCCAACAGCCGCGCGCAAACCTTCTGCTTCCAGCGTCAGCCCGACCATACGCAACAACCGACCCTCGAGGATCGGTTGGCTGGGAAGCTTGATCGCCTCGCCGTAGGTTTCGAAGCGCTTGGCGAAGCTGGTGCGCTCAAGACGCATCGGGATTGTCCACCCCTGGATCCAGATTCAGGTGCAAGTCAGCCTCGGGCGGACTGGTGGCGTTCTCGCGCTGCTGTTCGAACAACTGCTTGATAGCCTGCCCCAGGCGGGTCTCGACGCTGGCGTCGATGCGGCTTTGCTCGGTTTCGATGCGGCAGCCGCCGGGCAGCAGATCACTGTCTTCTACGATTTTCCAGGTCTCTTCGTGGCGCTCGCGCAGCGCTTTCACCAGATCGAAATCTTGCGGGTTGATGTAGATGCGCACGTTGCTGGCGCCCATCGGCAGCAACTTGAGTGCTTCGCGCAGCACTTGGCGGATCTGGCTGGAATCGATCAGCAGGTCGCGTTGAATCACTTCGCGGGCCAGCTGACTGACCAGCGTGACCATGGCGTGTTCAAGGTTGCGATCCTGATCGGCGATGGGTTCGAGCAGCTGAGTCATCAGCTTTTCCAAACTATCCAGCCTGGGCTTAAGCGCCGCCTCGGCCTCCTGCTTGGCTTTGAGCTGACCGGCGTGAAACCCGTCCTTCTCGCCAGTACTGAAACCTTCGTTGTACGCCTCCTGACGGATTGCCTCGAGCTCGTCGAGCGTCAGCGGTTTGACTTCCTCGACAGGCACGTCTTCGCTGCGTGACAAGTTCTCGTCTTCGACCGGCTCCTCGTCAATCTCCGGGTCTTCCGGCTCGGCACCCAGAGGGTCGAAGCTCGGCAAGGCCCAGCGATCAAACATGTTGACGTCTTTCGCGCGGATTACGTCGCTGGGGTTTTCCTTGGACATACGGCTCGCTTAGACCTAGAGCATTTCTTCACCGCCCTTGCCACCGAGCACGATTTCTCCGGCTTCGGCCATGCGACGGGCAATGGTGAGAATTTCTTTCTGGGCGCCTTCGACTTCGCTGATACGCACCGGCCCTTTGGCTTCCAGGTCGTCACGCAGCAATTCGCCGGCACGTTTGGACATGTTCTTGAAGATCTTTTCCTTGATGGCGTCATCGGCGCCCTTGAGCGCCAGCACCAGCACGTCCGAGGATACTTCACGCAACAGCACCTGGATGCCCCGGTCGTCGACATCAGCGAGGTTGTCGAAGACGAACATTAGGTCCTCGATCTGCGACGAGAGGTCCTCGTCCACATCGCGAATGGCGTCCATCAGCTGGCCTTCGACCGAGCTGTCGAGGTAGTTCATGATGTCTGCCGCGCGCTTGACGCCGCCCAGCGTCGCCCGCGTGGTATTGGCGTTGCCGGAGAACTGTTTCTCCAGGATCAGGTTCAGCTCCTTCAGCGCCGCCGGCTGCACGGTGTTGAGCGACGACACGCGCAGTACGATGTCGAGCCGTACCTTGTGGTCGAAGTGCGAAAGCACCTCGCCCGCCTGATCGGGGTCAAGGTAGGCGACGACGATTGCCTGGATCTGTGGGTGCTCGTAGCGGATCACGTCAGCGACCGCCCGTGGCTCCATCCACTTGAGGCTGTCTAGGCCGCTGGTGTTGCCGCCGAGCAGAATGCGGTCAATCAAGCCGCCGGCTTTGTCCTCGCCCAGCGCCTGGGTGAGCATCTTGCGGATATAGCCATCCGAACCGACCCCGAGACTGGTCTGGTCGCCAACAATCTCGACGAACTCCCCCATCACCTGTTCAATCTGGTTTTTTTGCACGTTGCGCAATTGCGCCATCGCCGTGCCGACCTTCTGCACTTCCTTCGGCCCGAGGTGACGCAATACCTGCGCGGCATCGGCCTCGCCCAGCGAGAGCAGCAGGACCGCAGCCTTGTCGACCTTGTTCAGCTTGACGGGATTTCGAGCATCACTCATCTGCGTTGATCCACTCTTTGACAACCTGAGCCACCCGGCCCGGGTCCTCTGCTACCAGATTCTTGATGGCATTCAATTGCGCATCGTATCCCTCGGTCGGGCTCGGCAGCATGATGCTCTGCGGGCCGCTCAGGCTGACGCGGTCGCTCGAAAGCGCACCGTCTATGCCTTCCATGTCACCAAGTTCGGCATCGCCACCCACCGTTTGCAATTCCTTGCTCTTGCCGGCGTTGGTCAGATTGTTCAGTACGGGCCTTAGCACGCCGAACACCAACACCAGGATGAACAGGACGCCGAGCACTTGCTTGACGATGTCCCAGAACCACGGCTGCGAGTAGAACGGAATGTCGATGAACGTCTCGTCGAGCGAATCAGCAGCGAACGGGGCATTGATCACGCTGACGCTGTCACCACGGCTCGCATCGAAACCAACAGCATCCTGTACCAGCCGGGTGAAGCGCGCCAGTTCTTCGGCGGTACGCGGTACGCGAGTCGTGGTTCCGTCAGCTGCAACCGTCGTCTGGTCGTCGAGCACCACAGCAACCGACAGGCGACGCAGGCGCCCCTGCTGCTGCTTGGTGTAACTGATCGAGCGGTCCAGCTCGTAGTTGCGGGTCGCCTGCTCGCGCTTGTCTGCCGGATACGGCGCCAACATCGGTTGGCCTGTTGCCGGGTCCATGACCTGCTGGCCGTTGGCGTCCAGCAGCGGCTGGCCCGGAGCAATGGCGCCCGCCGCGCCGGCCTGCCCGGCGACAGCATTCTCGGGCGCGGCAGCGGGCCCCGGTGGCTGATTGCTGAGAGCGCCAGGCACACCTTGCGGACCGAGGCTGCTCTGACGCTGCTCGCTAACGCTCTGCTCACTGCGCAGTGCCGGTTGGTCCGGGTTGAATGTCTCGGAGGTGGACTCTACCGCGCTGAAATCTACATCGGCAGACACTTCGGCCTTGTAGCGACCGCTGCCCAGCACCGGCTGCAGGATATTGTGCACGCGCTGGGTGTAGAGGCTCTCCATGCGGCGACTGTAGTCGAACTGCTTGCCGGCCATGCTCAGCTCGGTGAGTTCCTGCTGATCGGACAGCAGGTTGCCCTTCTGATCGACCACGGTAATTTGTGATTTGGTGAGTTCCGGCACGCTGGTCGCGACCAGGTTGATGATCGCCATCACCTGACTTGGCTCGAGATTGCGCCCCGGATAGAGCTCAACCAGAACCGATGCGCTCGGCTTGCGCTCGTCGCGGACGAAAACTGAACTCTTTGGAATGGCCAAGTGGACGCGCGCGCCCTTGACGTTGTTCAAGCTGGAAATGGTACGACCCAGCTCGCCTTCGAGACCACGGCGATAGCGGGTGGCTTCCATGAACTGACTGGTGCCGAGGCCTTGTTCTTTATCGAGAATCTCAAAGCCGATATTGCTGTCGGTCTGGGCAATGCCGGCGCTGGCCAGCTTCAGCCGCGCACGGGCAAGGTCGTCGGCCTTGACCAACAGGGCGCCGGAGTTGGGCTCTACCGTGTAGGAAATGTCTGCAGCTGCCAGGGTTTCCATCACCTGGTTGGCGTCCATTCCGGCAAGGCTGCCCAGCAGTGGGCGATAATCCGGTTGCTGTGACCAAAGCACCACGGCAAAGCCGATGGCTACGCTCGCTGCCAAACCGACCAGCAGGCCGATCTGCCGCAGCATCGACATTTCGGAAAGGTTTTCCAGAAAGGACAGGCCCAGCAGAGGCTTCTTCGGGCCTTCCGAAGCAACCGGCACTGGAACTTTGCTAAGCGCGTCAGCCATTGTTCAAATCCTGCCTTAAACCGGCATCTGCATGATGTCTTGGTACGCCTGAACCAGCTTGTTGCGCACCTGGGTCATCGCTTGAAAAGAGACGCTGGCTTTCTGGGAGGCGATCATGACTTCAGTCAGGTCGATGCCGCCCTGCCCCATCTCGAAGGCAGTAGCCAACTGGCTGGAGGCCTGCTGGGTTTCGTTCACTTTATTGACGGCCTGGCCGAGCATGTCGGAAAAGCTCGGAGCGCCCACCTCCGGGGCCGCCGTCACGGGCTTGGAGCGCGCCATTGCATCAGTCTGCATGGCCCGCATTTCCAGCATCAAGCGATTAAATTCGATACCCTGACTCATCATTCCTCCAACAGCTGCGGTTTTTTTGACGCCTCGCAGCAGGCACAGGAGTAATAGCAACATCGGTGCCAGTGTCAGCACGGCCATCACCGTGCCTCTCGGCAAGGGAGACGAACGGCGCTGAGGGGTGCGGGTGACTGTTACGCTGATCGCGCCGTTGGCTGTACCGCGACGCGAAGCGCGTGACGCCCTAGCCTGTCGTCATACCGCCTGCAGACGCCTGTTGAGGCAGAACACCAGTTCACTCGTGAGCCTTCTGCAATTCCTGTGAATCCATTTCCGAACCGGACCCCAAGCCGACGATGACCGCCACCGCCGCTCAACCTTACCGTCTATTCAAGGACAGCTCGGCCTCTACCGTCGTGGCTGGCTTCATCGCCATGCTCACCGGCTATACCAGCTCGCTGGTGCTGATGTTCCAGGCCGGCCAGGCTGCCGGGCTCAGCGGCGCCCAGATCTCCTCCTGGATCTGGGCACTGTCGATCGGCATGGCGATCTGCAGCATCGGATTGTCGTTGCGCTACCGAACGCCGGTCGTGATCGCCTGGTCGACCCCGGGCGCCGCGCTGCTGATCAGCAGCCTGCCCGGCGTTCCGTACAGCGAAGCGATCGGCGCCTTTATCTTTGCTTCAGCGCTGATCGCCCTGTGCGGGCTCACCGGCAGCTTCGAGCGGTTGATGCGCAAGGTGCCCGCATCGCTGGCAGCCGCGTTGCTGGCGGGCGTCCTGTTCAACATTGGCAGCGAGATTTTCCGCGCGGTTGAAGTCCAGCCGACACTGGTTCTGGCGATGTTCTTCAGCTATCTACTGTTCAAGCGCGTGCAGCCCCGCTATGCGGTGCTGTCGGCACTTCTGGTCGGCTGTGCATTGTCGGCCGGGCTCGGCCTGCTGGACTTCCGCCAGCTGAGTCTGGAAGTGGCGGTGCCGGTCTGGACCACGCCCAGCTTGTCGCTTGCGGCCATCTTCAGCATCGGCATACCGCTGTTCGTGATCGCCATGGCCTCGCAAAACATGCCAGGGCTGGCGGTGCTTCGCGCTGAGGGCTATCAGGTGCCGGCCTCACCACTGATCTCGGTGACGGGCATCGCCTCGGTATTGCTGTCACCCTTCGGCTCCCACGGCATTCATCTGGCAGCGATCACCATGGCTATCTGCAGCGGGCCGGAAGCGCATCCAGACCCGGCGAGACGCTACACCGCAGCCGTCTGGTGCGGCGCTTTCTACGGCATCGCTGGGATTTTCGGCGCCACGCTGGCAGCCCTGTTCGCATCCTTTCCGGCAGCGTTGGTGTTGTCCATCGCAGCCCTCGCCCTGCTCGGTTCGATCGGCAGTGGCTTGACTCAGGCCATGCAAACGCCGCGCGAGCGCGAAGCGGCGCTGATCACCTTCATGGTGACGGCGTCGGGGCTGACGCTCTTCGGCATCGGCTCCGCGCTGTGGGGATTGGTCGCGGGTGTGCTGACGCTGTTGATCGTCAGCGCACCCAAGCGATCAGCCTGATCAGATTGCCGTGGCTCCGCCATCGACCGCCAGTGCGTGACCGGTGGTAAAGGCCGCGGCATCACTGCAGAGGTAGAGCACGGCAGCAGCAATTTCCTCGACCTTGCCTACGCGACCGACCGGGTGCATGGCCGCGGCAAACTCCGCCTTGCGTGGGTCTGCCTCATAAGCACGACGAAACATGTCGGTATCGATCACCGCAGGACAGACGGCGTTGACCCTGATTTTCTTCTTGGCGTACTCGATGGCCGCCGACTTGGTCAGGCCGATGACCGCATGCTTGGACGCCGAATAGATGCTCATTTTCGGGGCCGCCCCCAGGCCCGCCACCGAGGCGGTGTTGACGATGGCGCCTCCACCCTGGGCGAGCATCAAAGGCAACTGGTGTTTCATGCACAGCCAGACCCCTTTGACGTTGACTCCCATGATGGCGTCGAACTCGGCTTCGCTGCCTTCGGCCAGGCGGCCCTGTTCGATTTCGATCCCGGCATTGTTGAACGCATAGTCGATGCGCCCATAGGTCGCCACCGCCTGCTCGACCATCGCCTTGACCTCTGCGTCGCGGGTGACGTCGCAGCGCACGAACTCCGCATCGCCACCGGCCTGGCGAATCGCTTCAGCGCATGCTGCTCCACCGGCCTCGTCCACATCGGCCACCACCACTTTCAGCCCCTGTTCGGCAAACGCCAACGCCGTCGCACGGCCAATGCCCGCTGCACCACCCGTAACCAATGCAACCTGACCGGAAAAACACATGCTCATGCTAGATACCCTGATCGATTGAAAAAAGGCGCCAGTCCTAATGTGACTGCAAGCCATATGCTGGTCATGGTTATACCGCCATCCCGAGATCCGCTTAAGCAGTAGCTGGCGATATCACTCACGCGGATGCCATTGCATTCCAGCGTGACCGCCTTACTTGCGGTGCTGCCTCAGGGAGGCTAAACCAACGGTTTGCACACACAAGAGGCTCCCATGGACAAGACCAATCGCCAGTTCCTGCTGGCCAAGCGCCCCGTCGGCGCACCTGACCGCGCAACATTCGAGTTGGCTGAAAAGCCACTGGGCGAACCCGGCCCGAACCAGATACTGGTGAAGAACGAATACCTGTCGCTTGACCCAGCCATGCGCGGCTGGATGAACGATGCCAAGTCGTACATTCCCCCGGTCGGCATCGGCGAGGTGATGCGTGCGCTAGGCGTGGGCAAGGTCATTGCCTCCCAACACCCAGGGTTCGCCGAAGGCGATTACGTCAATGGCGCACTGGGCGTGCAGGACTATTTCCTCGGCGAGCCGAAAGGCTTCTACAAAGTCGATCCGAACCAGGCCCCGCTGCCTCGCTACCTGTCTGCGCTGGGCATGACTGGCATGACGGCCTATTTCGGTCTGCTGTCGGTCGGCGAGCCAAAAGCCGGTGAAACTGTGGTGATCTCCGGCGCAGCAGGCGCAGTTGGCAGCGTCGCGGGCCAGATCGCCAAGATTAAAGGCTGTCGCGTAGTCGGGATCGCCGGCGGCGCGGACAAGTGCCGCTTCCTCACCGAGGAGCTCGGTTTCGATGCGGCTATCGACTACAAGAGCGAAGACGTTGCCGCCGGCCTGAAGCGCGAATGCCCGAAAGGCGTTGATGTGTACTTCGACAACGTCGGCGGTGACATCCTCGACGCGGTGCTGACGCGCATTGCTGTGGGCGCGCGCATCGTCATCTGCGGCGCCATCAGCCAGTACAACAACAAGGAAGCGGTCAAGGGACCGGCCAACTACCTGTCGCTGCTGGTCAACCGCGGCAGAATGCAGGGCATGGTTGTGATGGACTACGTTTCACGCTATCCAGAAGCCATGAAAGACATGGCGGGCTGGATGCAAAGCGGCGAGCTAAAGAGTAAGGAAGACATCGTCGAAGGGCTGGAAACCTTCCCAGATACGCTGATGAAACTGTTCACCGGCGGCAACTTCGGCAAGCTGGTACTGAAGGTCAGCTAAGCGGATGGTGAATGAGCCGGCCGCGGCCATCGCGGCCGGCTTTTTAATTCACGCCAGTTCTGCGACGACCGCCGCCAGCGCTTGAGCCGGGTTGGCTGCCTGAGCGATCGGGCGGCCGATCACCAGGTAATCAGAACCTGCCTGAATTGCCTGCGCAGGCGTGAGAATGCGCCGCTGATCATCCGCTGCGCTGCCGGCGGGACGAATGCCCGGCGTCACCAACTGCAGTCCAGCGAACTGCGATTTCAGTGATTGCGCCTCCTGAGCCGAGCAGACCAGCCCATCCAGCCCAGCCTTTTCCGCCAGCCCCGCAAGCCGCAATACCTGCTGCTGCGGTTGCAGATCCAACCCGATATCAGCCAGGTCCGCCTGCTCCATGCTGGTCAACACTGTCACGCCGATGAGCAGAGGCTTTGGCCCGCTCAGCGTGTCCAGAGTTTCGCGACAAGCCGCCATCATCCGCAGACCACCCGAGCAATGTACGTTCACCATCCACACGCCCAGCTCTGCAGCCGCCTTGACGGCCATCGCCGTGGTATTGGGGATGTCGTGAAATTTCAGGTCTAGAAACACCTCGAACCCCTTGGCCTGCAACGCTTCCACCACCGGCGGACCGCAGCGGGTGAACAGTTCCTTGCCCACCTTGACTCGACATAGCGCCGGATCCAATTGCCCGGCCAAAGCCAAAGCAGCATCACGGGAGGGAAAATCGAGCGCAACAATGATCGGCGTCTGGCAGGGCATGGCAAGTCCTCGGCAAAATTCGGCGCGCATTGTCGCAGAAAAACAACGTTTGAGCGGAGCCGCTCAAGCCACGCCGTGTTGCACCGGTATGGCTTCGTACTGCTGCCCGGCGTAAGGTGGCATGCATACAGAACAAGCTACTGGAGAAGTCCATGCCCTGGTACATCTGGCTTTTACTGGTTCTCGTCATTGGCACGATCATCGGCGGCCTGCTGATGTTGCGTGCTGGGGCGCGCAAGATTCCGCTGACCGAAGAGCAAAAACAGCGCATTGCTCAACGCAACGCCGAAGCAGACGCCCAGGACGCTCAGGACCGATAAGCCCTTACGACCTTGATTTGGTGTCGCACCCTCACGGCTCGACACCCGACGACCGCGCGTCCAGAAACCTATGCAACCGGCGGCAACAGATGGCATTTAGCCATGAACCAAGCGATCATTCGATCCTCTCTACAGGATGATTGAATGCCAGCTTCTCACCCCCTTACCGATCACATCGATCCCAACGCTAAAAGCACCTTCGCCCGCCGCATTTTGCCGGGCATCGCGTGCCTGTTGGCGGTCGCGCTGCTGGCGGCTGCCGTTGCGGTAATCCAGATCGCCAGGACCATCGACAGTGATGCGCTTGTGCGGGAGCACTTTCTGACGGGCAAGGCGTTTGAAGCGCACCGGCGCGGCATGAGCCGCCACGTGGCGGACAATGCCTTCTGGGGAGATGCATACGCCAATCTGAGCACGCGGGTAAATCTGGACTGGGCATACGAACAGGCAAACCTGGGACCCTCGCTGTACGAAGACTTTGGCTACGACGCCGTTTTCGTTATCGACGCGGACGGCAAAACCACCTACTCAGTCATCCGCGGTGAGCTCGTTCAGGTCGATGCTCAGCAATGGCTCGAAAACGGGCTGCAGACTCTGCTAGCCGATGCTCGGATCGCCCTTGAGGACGATGAAACCTCCTCTGGCGTACTCACTGCCGAAGGACAGCCGGCGCTGGCAACTGCAGCCGTG
>TARA_R100000541_G_scaffold1902_2_pt1 | contig 65951 bp, 40 predicted proteins | sample TARA_R100000541 | Tara Oceans TARA_R100000541 (sample SAMEA2621416) | marine metagenome | biome: marine biome (ENVO:00000447); feature: surface water layer (ENVO:00002042); material: "saline water (ENVO:00002010), including plankton (ENVO:xxxxxxxx)" | depth 5 m | reverse complement strand
TGAACCATTCTTATTTACAGTTATATTTATTGCTGCTCCTACTGGTGCAGTATTAACTCTTGCAACAATTCTATCTATAGTGACTGCTTTTGGAGCATACCATCTTTTAGTTCCAGTTGTAACTGTCAATGCACCTGTTTGAACTAGATTCGTAAAAGAAGATGGTGAAGCAGTCGCTATTTGCCATCCAGTTCCAGTTTTAAAAATATGTAAATTGCTAGTATCTTCAGCAAAAGCCAAATCTCCATTAACATTACCGATTGCTGGAAGATATGTAGCGTCTGCATAAATTTTCACTGATGCAACTAATGATGTTCCATCAGGAGCAACTAATGTTGCAGTACCAGCAACTTCTTTGATTTTATTTTTAAATGAAGGCGTATTTTCTACATAAGTTGCCATATCTTGGGGAACAAATTTGCTATTTGTCGCATCGTATACAATACACATTTGATTAACTAAAGAAGGAATAGGTCTTAATTCAATACCATTTTTGTGATCTTCTTGGTCATGTTGTCCATAAATTACATAGTTTCCATTTGCATTAGTTTCTACTGCTAAATCTTTTATAACAATAGTTCCACGCATTGCAGAATGAAGTCCACATTGATAATATAAGGTATCTGGTGCATTTGCGGGTACAGTAAATGTTAGTGATCCAGTTTGATTTCTTGAACCAGTTACTCCATTCGTATATTCTCCAACATAAGACCCCGAAACATAATTTGTTCCATTATCTGTTGTTAAATAAAATGGGTGTCCGGTAGCGGTTAGATTGAAAGTATATGTTCCACCTTTGCGTAACGGTCCTATCTCTGGATTATCGCCAGATCGCGTTCCACTAAATGTATATACACCAGAACCAGACGCTACAGTATATGTTACAGTTGGCGCGGTTAAAGTTGGTGGAGTAATACTAGAAGGTACTGTAAAAGATAATCTTTGTACTGAGGTAGATGTTCCACTATTAATACTTGCATGTGTGTGATTCACTATTGTGGTTGTAGGCCAACTCACAAGGTTTTGATCTCCCGCCCCATCAATCCATTTTAATTTAAAATCATGCCTTTGCGTCATACTTCCATATTGAGTATTTGCAAAGTTATTAATTTGATATGTGCCTTGCATATAAAGAGGAACATTTGTTTGTATTTGATTTGTAATAGCAGTTCTTGCATAAGGAAGAGAACTTGTTAACCATGTCCATATCCAATTTGTTCCATGTCCTGCCGTTGGATCAGCAACTTGTATTTCTAATACTTCAGGAGCAATAGTCAAATCAACATTACTAAGTTGTTCAATAGATTCAACAGAAGGAACTGACGTTTGTTCAACACCTCCGACTGTAGATTTTGTTTCAAGTTTACCAGAAGCACTTGCTTCTAGTTTGACAGTGTTTGCACCAGTACCAATTTTTATTGAAGGTAACTCTATAGAACCCCCAATACCAGAAGAAATAGAACCAGAATCTCCTAAAAATAACGTATTACCGCTTAAATGTAAATCTTTCCACTTTCTAGTGGATGATCCTAAATCATATGCTGAGTCAGTATCTGGAATAAAATCTCCGAATATTTCTCCATTCGCTAATGATCTTCCTTTGGTGGGCATATTCAGTTATCCTTAATTATTCTCTACTATTTATATGATTATCAATTTATATTGGTTTAATAACAAATTTATTTCTTGTGGTATATACATCCATCATTCCATTATTACCCAATGTTATAAATTTATCCCCTTCAGGAGTAAAATGAATATCTGCCATATTTTTATTATTTGGTCCAGTTAATAAATATTCATGGGTATTGAATGTGCTACCAGAGAATGGATTTGTAATCGTATACTCTCGCAAGAAACCCTTGTTACTTGGACCACCAATAATTATCATTTTATTCTCAGAATCGTTTAATGCCATACCAGTAATCAGACTATAATCAGGCAGTGTTGAAAAAGCAGAATCATATACTGCACTGTAAATTTCATTTGAATCTGCTAGATTATATCTATGAACTTTCTGAGCGGTAGTGGTTCTATTTTCAATAACATACATCTGTTTTCCATCAGATGTTAATGTTACGTCATTCAGTCGATTTGGTGAAATATGAGTATCCAAATTTAAGTACTTTTGTGTTTGTACCGTAACTGCTGAATTTAAATCGGCACTATCATTATTTGCTGCACTACTATTAGTAAGTTGAAATGATTGTATTTGAGTTTCAGTAGTTTTTGGAAGATAGATAGTAGTTTCATTCTCATTAAGTTCAAATCCAGCATTAGCAGAAACATTTGTTACACCAAGTGTTGATCTTTCTACATCAAAAGTTGCAGTTGAAACATCGTATGGGGTTGACATACTATATTGTCTTATTATTGAAGAATTTGATAAATAAAATTTTGTTCCGATTCTATTCATTTTAAAATGTTTTAGTCTTGGTGAAGTAACAATTTGAGGTGAACGTCTTGTATATGATCCATCCCAAGGTTGGATTATTCCAGCATCATTTTCCACAGTTGTTATATCATATGCTGTGGACATTGTGAATTCATAAACGTAATTTGTATCATTATCCCAAATAAATATGGAACTTCCATCTGGTTTAAGTTCTATTCCCCAACAACTATATAATTTTGATTCTGTGACATTATCTGTATTTGGACTTTTTTGACCTATACCATGGCTAACTGTAGCAGTAGGAGTTGCTGATGATATTAGCCAAGGAGTTGTTAATGTGTATTGTTTTAACTGTCCTTTATTATAAGCACATCCCCATAAAATATATAATTTAGTACCATCACCAGAAATTGTAAAACATTGAGGATATGCGGAATGTATAAAATCATATTGAATTCTATACCCAACAATTCTAAGTATTTGGTTTATCAGTAACCGTATTGGGTTTTTGTTAAAATGTGCAGCCCTTCTATATGTTGGAAAAGGACTATACCCTTCTGGTAATATTTCTCTGAAGTGTTCAGTAATTGTAGAATGTGTTGAATTAGTTTGGACATATCCTCCACCATATCTACTATTATTATAGTAACCAGTTACGCCGCGAGGCCAATAAAATCTTTTTGTGGATTCAAAAATAGAGAACGACCCCACATAATTTGCAGTGCATATTTGATCTTTATGACTCAAATCATGTTGTTTAATTCCATTAGCATCCATAATATAATAATGTTTACCATCTTTTGATAAATGTGTGGTAAAAGTATTATCATATATATCTGTTTGGGGATACCATCTTGGTATAAAACTCCATGAATAAGCAATATATGTGTAATCTCTAATTTGTCTGTTCGCTGATTGAGAAACAGTCACAGGATTTTGAATATTTGCGTTCTCATAATAATCAGTTTTATAATATGCAGAATCATCTAATTCATATGGATTTGTAAGATCATATTGATATATATTATTATGGCCTTTATCTGCCAAAAATAATCTAGTACCAGAATCGTTAAAATCTAAACCATACAAATTACTTGAATTTATTGCTTCTGTAATGCTGTTTGAAATTCCTAAATTATTATATATGCCTAATGATTTATTTGGAGTAGAATTTGAGAACAATGAATCAACCCCATAAGGATTGTTAAGATTATATTGATTTACCGTTCTTCCACTACTTGAGTTATTCACAGCAAATAATTTTTTACCAGATATATTACCAGTTGATGGTGAAGAATCAACATCATTAAAAACAATCCCTTGACAATTTGTTAAAAGTCTTAACGGTGATGATACCTTATATTTTACGTCTGGTGCGCCTAATCCAATGTAATCATAAAAGTCTGGAATATTCCCAAATGTAACATGTGCTTGAGTTGGGGTATATTCAAGTGTAAAATAAAAACTATTTTCAAGATAGTTTGAATCTAAATTGCTTTTTTTTGGCAATCCACTTTTTCCATTGCCTGTAGCGATTTTTCCAGTAAATTTATAAACATCATTTGTAATTTCTTCTGTATATTCAGAATAATCATAATCTCCTGATGTTCTAGAAAGAACTGGTGTTACTGTATATTCGTTTCCAGAACCAACTAATTTTGAAATTGTTGGATTAAGTCTTTGGTTTGATGGACGATTTGCTATTGACCCTTTAGATACATGTGCAACCCATTCAGTATCCATGTTAAAAAGATCAACATTATCAAGAATTCCAAGACTTGTACTAGTCAAGTGTTGTGCTGTCCAAGTTATAAGATTAGCATCAGAATCGTATTTATTGAGACTTACAATAGGTGTGTATGGGTCTGCATTTGGCGAAAAAGTAGAATCAAATGTTGAGAGATATATATCATCTTTATACTCTACTTTTTTAATTTCTTCATGTATAGCCCCAACTGTTACATAATTTTGATTAAGGTACATTTTAAATTTTCTTGCGTCAGAATCGTAATATACTTGATATTCTTCTGGCATTATATTATACCCCCCGTTTGAGAAGATACGATAGGATCAAATATCATACTAGTTGAATCAAAATCAGGTGGAATACTATCTAAGGTTATATACCTCATGAATTGTATATCGCCAACCCAAGATATATCTAAACCGCTTGTGCCGTTATATTGAAATGAAATTTCCATCGGTGTAGCAGATGAATCTGTTGGTCTTGATAAACTATTTACAATTGGCCTCTTATTTTCAGAATCTACAGATTTTCCAATAAAATGTAAATGAGAACTTCTATGCATGTTGGACTCTGATATATCATATGCTTTAATATAGAAGGTTTTGTTGTCACCATCATGACCTATTTGTAGAATAGAAGTTTTATAATTTTCAATAGAATATGACCAATTAATACTATCTCCTATATCATCAGAATCTTTAAGGTGTATCAAAAAACTTGGTCTCGCGAAAGCCAGATTAGAATCTGGTTGATATATGTATGTGTGATCATCTCCTGTTATAGTTCCAATATATGAACCACTTGATTCTTGAACTAATGGAGAATTAAATCCACCGAAGCCATCAGATTCATATATAGGCATAGTTTTCCTGATAGGTCTGTAGTTTGAATCTTCAACTAATCCCAATGTCATGTTTTGTGGTCTTGGTGCAACATCTGCATTAGTGTATTGCCAAGCAGCAGGTGGCGCACCATTGATTTTGAAAGGCATCTTGAAATCAATATTAGCACCCTCACCAAATACCTCAGTACCATATTGTTCACTTGAATTATCATCAACTAATATAGTATAAGCACTTTCTAGAGCATTTGGTAAAATACCTACTTTGCGCCATGATTTAACATCAGCAGTGTATGGGCTATTTTCATTTGCTAAAATGGATGACCCATCATGTGCCGTTAGAAAAACATCATCTGGTTCTTTTGTAAGTTTGTCACCAAACCCAAATTCTGTTAAAAATTGTGCAGCGTAATCACCACTTCTTTTTTGATTTCTAGTTAAACGAAATTCTTTTAGCAAAAAATCTCCATATATATCTTCATAAATTCCAAGAGTAGGATTCCAAGAGTCTTTTTTATTAAACATGATGTTATCTGTAATAATCAGAGAATTTATGTCTAAATTTATTGAACTACTATCTACCTTTATACCACCTATATAAGTTCTCATTACGTTAGAGTCTCCACTGTAGTTTAAAGATGTGGAGAACCAATTCCCTAAAGTATAAGGTACATTATGTAATTTATCTTGCGAAGTGCCGTGTGTTATAGTACCATCAGTGCTATAACTAAGTACAGTATCTACAATTTGAGGATTTATGATTAAATGTGTACTACTATCATCTTTTATCGTGGGTGCTGAATCAATAGTATATTTGAGAGGATACTTATTACTATCATGGATAATAAAATCTCTAATGTAACGAAATTTATTTCCTGCTGCATAATCATCTATGTACCACTCTGACATAGAATTTCCTGTAGTAAAAGTTGTATCTACCGTACCTTGATTTATTAAAAGTTTTCCTTCAAATGTTGGAGAATTAGTAGGGTTAAGTAAATCATATGTTGGACCAAAATCTTTTTGAAAAACACAATCTTTAATTATAATTTCATTAACATTAACTTTACTGTTTTTAAAAGACGAATTATTATTTCTATTTGGAACTAACCATGATTTATAGTTTGTAAATATACATCCTTCAAATTTTATGATATTCGCTGATGTTCCTGCATTGGTAGATGATTCATATGTTCTCCACCCAATGTCTTTATTATCAAAGTCAAAAATGCATTTAAATGCAATACCATGTGCGCTTTTAAAAATAATATCAGGGTTAATTTTATGATGTGCTGCTTTCTTGATATTCATAAATGCAAGTTGAGTATTTGATGTAGTTGCTTCATCAAAAATTCTATGTACTTTAATTTTCAATTCTACATCATTAGGATTATCTGTTGTACCACAAATTAAAAATCCTACGTCAAAAAAGATACTAGTCTTGTCTCTAAAATTAACTTGAGTACCATTCTGTGAAGCCGAAACTTCATATTTTCCAGTAGGTAGGACTAAAGCATCACCTTCAGATAATCCCGCCAGAGCCGTTTTTATATCAGTATTTTGACCACCAGAATAATGTACTATAGACCCTCCAGTTTTAGCAACATAGTCTGTTGCATATTGCAATCCAGTTTGTTCACCTCTATTATTTCTTACTGCTTCAGCGATTGTAACAGAGCAGTCTTTAAAATCACTATACATTTGAGGATTATATAATAAACTAGATTTTAAAGTCCCTTCCCAAGTAACACCAAGAGAGTCCATACCAAATGCACCATCTCCAGAAGAACTTGAAGAATTTCTATCAGCAGAAGGGATAGTTTCTATTAAATCAACTGGATCAAGTTGCCATGAATTAGCACCTAGCCTGACCTTTGAATGAGAATGTACACAATATTTTCTATGTTCAAAATTGTCAAAAAGTCTTCCCCTTTTAAATTTGTGCATCAGTGCTAGAGACGTATGCATAGCCGCTTTGTTTACATCAGACCTAACCCCAGATACTCTCTGTGCGCTTCTTGTTTCAATAAAATATGGTTTATCACTGAAAGGCCAACTTGTACCATATTTTGAAATATACTCTGCTGGTGCTAAACCTTGAGAACCATCAATAGATAACATTATTTGGTTTAATATTCTAAAATTAAAAGACCTATCTTGAGGATCAGCCGTTGTTCCTGGATACCACGATGTGTAATATGCCCTGAATGAAACGGCAATGTTTTGGTTCAAATATGGCGAATAGGCGTTACCTCTATGATCAGGTTCTATGATCATTCCACCTACGTCTACGCCGTTTGAGTTATGATTTTGCGGGTAATAACTTTCTGGTGGTCCAGGCCATTGAGATGGTCTAATAGTACCAAACTTGCTGGCTTGTCGGTTATATTGATTTTCAGGTATTTGACTATCAGGCATTTCTAAATTATCATTGATCCAATCCATATTACTTATAACACCCCCCACATTCTTATGTGTACCTAAACGACCACCTAAACCTCCGAATACACCATCAATTATTAGGGCGTCTTTTTTAAGAGTATTAATATATGGTTGAATATTATTAATTACTTTAAATTGATTAAAAGTACCTTCACCATCGTCGTGCCGATAGTCTGACCCATGATTCTGACCCCTCGTATCGCTAACGGCAGGAAGTACCTTGCTTCCATCCGAAGCAGCAACCTTTTCTCCCTTTTTTAACATAATACTATAAGGAGCATCATTCTCAGGAAAATCTACATAACCGACATATGCAGCACTCGCGAATATATAAATTCTACTATCTGGTTCTGATATGATATAAGATACACGCTCACTTCCAAAATCCTTAACTATAGGGTATACATCTGTTTGATATGCCGAAGCACCAAATCCATCGTCACCTAATCCCCCTCTAGGGACAAATTTATCAGGAGCAATTGAAGCAAAATCCTGTGGATGTGGGGCTGTTGGAAAACCATCCCCCATATCCCCAGTTCCAGAAGGACGTTTGAGATCATAACTAACCCTATTGATATGGTTGTCAAGATAGGGTGGATCATACTTATAATCTGAATAATAGTGGGCTGATCTGTGCCTTCTAAGTGAAGACCATGCACCTGTAGAACCACTTCTACCATCACCAGAGTATCTATCTATCGGTCTGTTGAAAGGCGTGGTGCCATAATAATCATGTGAGTTATCATTTATGGAATAAGAATAAAGACCATCAATTCTAAAGTTACTCGCTTGTCCATATGTTTCACTAACAAATTGCCCATCAGTATACATATAAGGGTGAACACCGATTTTAGATGTTTCAAAAAGAGTTAAATATACTGGACAGTTTGTTCTATGATATTTATGAGTATTAGTTTTGGCAAGTTCTGGCCCATAGAATACTGATTTTTGAGCGAACCACATACCAGTGTAATTAGCAGGATGACCACTTCTATTATCAGCAGGGTCTATTTCAATGTAATAAGTTTTAGTGCCACCTTTTTGTATTGATACATTATCAATATAACTATAATTTCCAGCAGAAAAAACTCTCGCCCCGCCTAATAAATCTCCTCTAGAACCATGATTTCTATTTATTGTGTCGCTTTTACTAAGCGCGATGTATGCGCTATTTGTCTCGGCTACAGGGTCAACTGAAGCAGGTGTAAGACAGTCAACTATTTCTTGGTGTGTCCAAGGATCATAGTCACTTCCTAAACTAGAATTCCATCTATCCCCCCAATATGTTGTTAATCCACCTACTGGTTGTCCCGGAGTTGATCCAGATTGTAAATACTGCCCTTTATTATTCTCATGCCACGCTTTTACAAAATCGACTGTCCACTTTTCTTGTTTTAGCCCAATATTTTCTGATATTCCATCAGTTTGTTTAACCTTATATGACGCCAATCCACCAAATTTAAGACCAGTTCCAAGACTACTAAAAAGACTAGCGTTACCTTTCGCAACACCATTGCGCACCCAATTAGCAGGTGCGGTGTTATATGCATGAGAACGATTATTGGGGTCATCTTCCAGAAAAAATGATCCTAATGGTGCTGGCTTGCATTCATTTCGGAGTGGTGCAGCCGAAAGAAAATCTTCTGAATTTTTTATGGAATATCCATGCTCACCATATCCTGCGATTGGTAAATGATCATCAGTATACCAACGATCTGGTCTTCTAAATGCAAGATCATACGCTTCTGGATATTTATTAACATGCTGATAATAAGCCGCAAACCACCATTGCTTAATCGGATTTGGATAAACTTCGCTAATTGGGCCACCAGCGTCATCTCGGTTCCGTCTTCCACCGCTAAAATAACGATTGTTCCCCACATTAATATTTCCGTCCTTGAATTGTGGCATCCACATCCATCTAAGACTGTATCCGTACCATTGCGAATAGTGTTCAACATCATAAGCAGGAGTGTAACCATCTGCATGAGTATATCCAGTAATATTTTGCTTACTTGCACTGGGAATATTTTCGTTTAAACCATCGTAAAAATGTTGTGGTCTATAACCACCAACGGCATTCGCCATAGTATATTTTGCAACCAATCGCGCATTTGCATTATCTCCACCCATCCCACCACCTGAACCAAAACACCAAAGAGGGAATCCAGTATATCCATTGTTAAACTTGCTGTTGGAATATTTATATATGTGGTGTATAAGATTAATAGGGCGTCTTGTTACTTTACTTACCTCTTGTTCACCGTCAACAGTGCAATTTTCATTTGTATATGCTAGTTTGCTTAACTTTTGAACAGTAGGATAATCATAATAATAGTTCCAAGACCCATCTTGCTCATTATTCAATGTACTGTAAGGAAATATATCGGTATTATAATTCTCAGCACCATCTGATCTATTTCTAGTAGATGAATCTAGCATTGAAGGTGAATTTGTAAATGTTGCATTACTCAAATCTTCAAAAGAAGTCAAAGCCCATTGCCTAGCAGGTAGAGATTTAGTAATAGAATTAGAGCCTTGATAATTACTATCAATCCATAATCTAACTCTTCCTGGATCAGTGTTTACGTCCCAAGAAATTGTATGAATATCATTATCCGCTGGTGCTGGAACTATTAATGATGGTCCATCATTACCACCCGCTGATAATTTTAAATCAGCCCCAGAGTTTATAGTTTGTAATTGTACTCTATTTACTGGCCCACCCATGAAAAATAAAGTTTTATCTGTTGGTGACATTGTTGTTTGAACAGTCCATGAAGAAGGGACTTTTCTGTCCATAGTAAAAATATTCATAAAACCTTCATCAATAATATATTTAACAGATGCTCCATCATCAGGAGTTCTAGTTAATTCAACAGAATCTCCGTTTTTCCATAATTCATAATTAAACCCATCAAATGTAAGTGCATTATGCGTCCAAGTTTTTGCATCAAGACTACTGGCATTAGATGTATATTGAACTCCGTTTACAATAATTCCTTCTTCATTTAGTACTAAAATATCTTTAAATTTATCCACTACAGAAAAAAGAGTGTCATTTATCGCAGAGTTTTCTTTACGATACCAAAATTCAATAGTAAATGGTGAAAATAATACCATACTATCAAGGCTACTATCAACAGTAATAAAGTCAAGACTACTATCAAAAAACAATGAACTATTTCCATTCTTATATGGTCCATGTTTAACTGATTGAGTACGACCATATTGAGTGATTGTATGGGAATCTGAAGAAAAATCTAAAATAGAAGAAACTCTTGGGTTTGCTATATCAAATATTGAAAAATGATCAGCAGTACTTTTATTCATCCAGAATTCTATACTAAAAGAATCTCTTACCCCAGGAGATAAAAAATCAAAAAATGTACTATCTAACTTTAAATGTGTACCATCATCAAAATCATAAGAAAATGATGATGTGGTACTTAAATCAAAAAATCTGTAAATAGCATTATTTTCTTTTACTACTGCCTCATCGCCCTCAACTACATCAACCGAAGATATGTCGGCCTCTGTATCACATATTTGAATATTACTCATTTATTTCTCCGTAAATAACCAACCATTTGCGACATTATAGTATACTAGCCCAAACGCCGCCCGATCAACATCAACAGTCAAGTCAGAATCGCTTGCTTCTATTTTGTGACCGTTTCTATTTATAGTAATATTATTAGTGTTTGCATTTCCAGTACCATCAATAAATCTAATTTCATCACCCAAATTAGCCGAAACTGGAAGATTAATAGTCTTGGTAGTAGACGTATTAATAATCAATCTTTGATTAGCAGTTGCCGTTACTGGTGTACTAGTGATTTCTGTCCAACTTGCCGCACCAGCAGTTGTTCTTGCTGCAACATAATCACTATCAATCAAGTTAATAATTGAAGCACTGTCTGTTCCACCACCACTTGATCTTGCCGCAATATAAGCACTGTCAACAATGCTAGTAACAGCAGATAGTCCTACTCCAGTTGGGTTAGATTTTACCCACTGAGAAGTATTATCACTATCAGTATAGTAAACATAAGTTTCAAGTGCTTCTGGATCAAACCACATAGAACCTACGCTTGGTGATGCAGGAGGATTATCAGAAATTGTTAATCCACCACCACTACTACTTGACCTTGCTGCAACATAATCACTATCAATTAGAGAAATAGCAAGTGAACTATCTAATCCACCGCCACCACCACCAGAAGTTTGTCTTGCTTGCACATATGCACTATCAACTACAGAAATTACAGAAGCATTTATAGTACCAGAACTCGCACCTATTTGACTTAATGCGTTAATAACAAGTTCATCACCAACTTTTGCACCAGCGACAAGAGTAATTGTAGATGTATCAGTAGTATTGTAATCTGTACCCTTTAATAGATTTATACCATTTAAGAATACTGTAACTGAATTAACAGCATAACTAAGAGTTGCACTATTGTTATCTGAACCAGTAAATACCGTTTGATTTGATGTGGCTGTATAATAATAAGATGTAATAGATGATGTGAATGCAGTACTTCCACTTGATCTCGCTGATACATACGCACTGTCAATTAGTGAAATAGCAAGTGAACTATCTAATCCACCGCCGCCACCACCACCAGAAGTTTGTCTTGCTTGCACATAAGCACTATCTACAGTAGATGAAATATCATCAAAGTTTGCTAATTTTATCCAATTTCCAGCGTGAGCGAAATAACCCTTTCCAGTACCATGAACGTGAGCAAACATTCCATGATATGTTGATGCGCTTGGAAGATCACCTTCTACCGAATATACATTTGAGTAAAGCATTTTTCCAGTGGTAGTAATATTATTACTACCCATGTCAATCGCACCTGTCATAGTGCCACCAGAAAGAGGTAATTTAGCAGCAATACTATTTGTTAGAGTAGTGGAGAAATTAGCGTCATCTCCAATCGCCGCCGCCAATTCATTGAGCGTATCCAATGTAGCAGGTGCTGAAGCGACTAATGCCGCCGCTGCACTATCAGCAATTGATCTTATATCTGAAGTTCTTGCTAATTCATGCCAATCAGCACCAACAGCAATTTTTGGAAGTTGTGCTTGGTTATCATATACAACCATACCTTTATATGTTGTAGCACTTGGTAATTGATTAGTGAACGCAAAAGTATTATTATAGTAAATCGTATTACCACCAAAGTCAACATCTCTAGTTCCAATACCAGTAATTGGATTAATGTGTGCTGAGTCTATTATACTTCTAATGTAAGGAGTAGAAATAAATCCTTGTATATATCCACTATCTGCTATACCTTTAACATATTCACTATCAATAAAGGTTTTCACATAATTTGAATCTGCATAAGTTTTTATGTGACTTGAATCTGCAATACCTAAAATATGTGGAATTGTTACTTTATTAAACGGTACTCTAAGATCAACATAAGCACTATCAACAAATCCCAATATCGCATCCGAATCTATTCCTAGAACTTTAGCAGAATTACCAACATTATCTGTAACCTTTAGTCCAGCAGGAGCAGCCGTTATTCTAGTGTTACCTATGTTTATTGTACTACCACTTAGATATAAATCTTTAAATTTCTTGGTAGGTGAACCAATATCAAAGGCACTATCCAATTCTGGAAGAATATGTCCAGTTGCTGCTAGTTTAGCATCAATAACAGTTGTTACATATGCAGAATCCGCTGCCGATAAAATGAACGCACTGTCGTATTTTGTATCTGTAATATTAAATACATATGCACTGTCAATGAAACCTTTTACATAACTTGAATCTGTAATTCCTTTGACATAAGATGAATCTATATGAGTTTTTAGATAATTAGAATCTGCTGCTGATTGAATGTAACTAGAATCTGCAATTCCTTTAATAAACGCGGAATCAACATTATTAGCATTTTTCACATATGCAGGAGTTATGAAGCCTTTAATATATGAAGAATCTATATTAGCTTTAAGATAATTAGCATCTGCAATTCCTAAGACATATGCACTATTAATGAAAGTTTTTACATAATTTGAATCTGCAAGACCTAAGATATAATCAGACGATGCCACAGTTTTTACATAATTTGAATCTGCAATACCTAAGACATAATCAGACGATGCCACAGTTTTTACATAATCTGAATCCGCTGCCGAAAGGAAGAGCGCACTATCATATTTTGTATCTGTAATATTGAATATATACGAATTGTCAATAAAACTTTTTATATAATTTGAATCTGCCTTTGATCTTACATATTCTTGAGTAACCGCTGAGAATATCCAATTAGAGTCAGCGCGAAGTTGGACATAAGAACTATCAATGAAATGCGATATCGCATCTGAATCTATTCCACCAAACTTTAAAAGATTTCCAGCACTATCAGAAAGTTCCAAACCACTTGCGTTAGAGGATATTATGACTTCTCCAAGTGAAATTGAATTTCCACTTAGATATATATCTCTAAATCTTTCAGTAGGTGATCCTAAATCATATACTGTATCTAATGCTGGGATTATATCTCCTACTGCTTTGTGAGTTGACATAATATAAGCACTATCAATATTCAATTCAGTTTTTACATAATCTTCAGTTACTGTGGTTTTTACCCAATCTGAGTCATAAATTTCTGATATATTAGTACCATCAACAAAGAAACCGCTATCAGCATTTATTTTTCCATTAACATCAAAGAGAAAACTTGGAGAAAGTTTACCCACACCAATAAATTTACTTGGGGATTTGTATGTGGTGTATGATGCACCTTCATCCCAAGGAGTTTCCAGAACTAATTTTTCACCGTTTACTTCAATATGACCATTGAAGATTTCTAACGCTGGTAGTTCCGCTGCGCCTGTAATGGGTTCTTGTGTACCATGTATAACAACTTTACCACCAACAGCAAGACCAATACCAGTAGTTAAACTTCCTACGGTTGGACCTAATGTTTCAATTGCTTCTTGTCCAGCAGTTACACCAGTTACTCCACTAGTTCTAAGTTGTGTTCTAATACCAGGTCTTGATGGGTTAGAATCCCAATGACTATAAGATATTTTACCAATACCAACTTTAGTACCATGTGTGGCCTCAAAGCCAGTTGGGTTTGTAAATTGGGCTTCACCGCGACCAAGAGCCTTTTCAAGAGTGGTCAAATCACCATACTTAGCAGAAAGAATATGCTTAACTCTAAATGCTATGATATCTCCACCAACAACACTATCAAGTTTATCATCAATATAGGCAGAATCAGGCCAAACTGGGCGAACAAGTAGATTAATAAATTCACTATCAATCATTTCAATGATTGCAGTAGAGTCAGCACCAGATGGATTAGAACCAAAAGAGTATCTTTCTGCTACATATGCACTATCAAAAAATTCAGTTGCTGAATCTGGTGTAATTTGATAATTAATAACATTAGTAAAATGATTTAGATAGATGTTACTATCAAGTCCACCAGTTGGAAGAATAACATCACCTTGATATGTTAATCCTTCAAGGTTAACATTACCATTAACATCCAGTGTATAATTTACATTAGATTTAAACACACCATTAGCATCTGGCCCATATCTCAAATAACCAGGAGTTAAAGTTGCAGTACTATTATCTAAATTAATACCAACAAACTCAAAATCATTCGCACCCTTATATACAAGATGTGACGAACCACCACTTGGACTTTTTTGGAAGAATGTATCGTTAGTGCTTGTTGTTCTGATATATTCTTTATTAATTATACCTTCAACATAATCTTGATCAGCCGCCGTCAAAATCCAAGCACTATCCGCTGCAACATATCTGATATAATTGTAAAGTCTCATACCTTGCATATAGAAGTCATGCTCATTACCAGCAGCATCAGTTCCATTAACATTGATTGGACCATTTACTTCAAGAGCATATTTAGTTCCAGCCCTTCCATTTTCATTAACTTTTTCACATTCAACATCGTCACCACCATCGCCGTAGGAACCATATGCAGCCGCACTTTTGAATTGTGTAGCAGTTGCTGGAACAATATTAACTTCATCTTGTTCAATTACAACTTGACCACCTTGAATGGATAGCGTATTATCAGTTGATACTGTTGTTGCTGTTGTTCCAAGTCCAATACCAACACTGTTCGCTGCGCTATTTATTGCACCACCGACTGTAATATTGGTTCCTAGTCCCAAAGCATTTTGACCGTATACAGTAATATTTCTACCTAAACCAATGCCACCTTGATTTCCTGTGGCCCCAGTAGCAGTAACTGTATTACCGATTGCAATAGCACCATGAGTGGCAACATTATTTCTACCAAGTGCAATTGCTTCAGTGTCCGAAGTATTACCTCTACCAAATGCTATAGAATGTGTTGTATTACCATTACCACTACCAAGATTTACCTCGTTATCATAACCAAATGCTAAACCTTCTTTTTGAACATCATTTGAAGAACCAAATGCTAAACCATTTAACTCAACAATGTTCTGTTTACCAAACGCTAAACCACCATTTGCAGTAATAGTGTTTCCTATACCATAGACCATCGCAGTTGAAGGAGTATTTGTGCTGCTAGTTGAGGCTCCAGACTGACCACTACCATATACAGAAACATAACTATTACCTGAGTTATTAGAACCGTAAATATTTGCTTTAGAGTTATTTGTGTTGTCAGTTCCAACAGTAATGCCTGGAATAGAACTTGTTCCAGCACCCATTGTATTATTTTTACCAATAACTACAGATTTGCTTCCAGCATCGTTTGAGTAACCAATAGATACTGCATCTTGCCTTGCAACATTGGGTAATGCTGAAGTACCACCACCTATTGCAACCGATCTTGCACCTAAAGTTTTTACATATATACCCATAGCAGCAGTTGCAGCCGCCGCTTGTACTGAACGGCCCATAGCAACAGCATAATTACCTGTATTTTGAACGTAACTACCAATTGCAACACCACCAGTTTTAGATGTGCTATTAAGACCGAAAATAGTACTATAGTTGGCTCCACTATTACCTTGACCAACCATAACTGCGCCTGTCTTACCAACCACATTATTACCAATGGCAAAACCACCGCTACCAGAATAAGCATTATATCCTAATGCTATTGATCCTTGTGAACCGTGACTTCTAACATTTTTACCAATTGCTACGCCATGATTACCAGCAAAAACAGAACTACCAACCGCGACTGATTTTTGTGATGCAGTACCTTGTGATCCAACAAAAACACCACCAGTACCAGTTACTTTACCGTCTGCGCCAATAGCAACCGCACCAGTACCACTTGTCACATGAACATTTCTACCCATCGCAACAGCATTTTTCCCATGCACACTAACTTCTTTACCAACACCAACCGCACCTTGTGCGCGACTTCTCATTATAATATTTTGGCCTATGGCGAGAGCATCTTCTTTTTGTAATAAATTATCATTACCAATAGCAATTGTATATTGCTTATCTAATTGATTATTATTACCAATTGAAGTTGTATCTTCTTTTTTAACTACACTGTTAGCACCAATCATTAATGATCTATCAGATGTTCTATAAGCAAGTAAGTCTCTACCTATTGCTGTAACATTGTTAGAAGTATTTGGGTTCATGAATGGGAATTGGCCTTGATCATTCGCAATTCCAGTATTGAACCCAATTGTTATTCTATTTCCTAATGAAGTATTGAAAGAACCCGCTGAGTTAATTTTTGATCCGAGTGATACAATTTGTTCTTTGTTATAGATGAATGAATTATTTGGAACTGGAGTGCCGCTAGTATTACTAGTAGGTCTTGTAATAATACCAATACCCATAGCAACACTGTTGCGCTGGGGCATATCAATACCTTGACCAAAAGCAACACTGTTATTGTTATTTTTAGATGCTGTTATCGCAGATTTTTTGACTTCACCAACTTGTACGTTAAAACCTAATGCTGTTGAGAAATGTGATGCCTTAGTGTTATTACCTATTGCAATAGACTGATATCCTACTTCACTATCTTCCCAATAATCACTCGCTCCTGCTTGATCTAATGCGCCTATTCTGAGCGCACCTCTCTGTGGTATCCACATAAATCTTGCTTCTGCGCCCTTATTAGGAACATTTCCACGAATAACAGTACTAACGTCATTATCTGCAATGCCAGCACCACCTGCGCCAGTAGAAATACCACTTTGGAAATTATTGGATAAGAACATTACATTTCCAGAGTCAACAACAAATCTTGTTGCTAAATCACCAGTTAATAAGGTCTTTGGTCCTATAATAACCGCACCTTCATCATCATAGAAGATTTTCTTTTGAACCCCAAGGGACACATTTTCAATCTTCCAAGGAGTTTGAAGTCTTATACCGACATAATCTGAATCAACGATTCTACCAATATGTGAATCAAGATCAAGTCTATGAGTTTTTCGGAAAATGTTTAAAGACTTATCAACATTTACTACATCAAAACTATCCACTAATATATGGTGCAAATTACCATTTGGTGTGGTAAATCCTTTACCACCAACGACAGGAGAACCATCGGATTCATATTTGAAAACTACATTACCAGCATCAACTTTTGTATTATCAAATGTCTGGAAATGATTTGATGACCGATCAAAGAAATGTTGAAAGCGTTGATATTTGTGATTTTCATGATTAGGATTAAGAACATTTTCTCCAAATGTTGTTCTATTACCAGAACCATCGGATTCATATTTGTAGAAGTCTATTGGCTCCCCAACAAACATACGTGACATTGAATCAAGAGTAAAGTCGCCATTAGTAAGTTCAAAACTTCCTTTGACATGAATTTTGCCAGTGTTAGTTCCAACATCAAGTGGATCAATAGTGATTTCACTTGGTCCTCTAATCAAAGTTTGATAAGAACTATCAATTTTAGCAGTTTTGATATATGCACTATCAGCATCTAATTGACTAATTCTAGCACTATCAACAAGTAATTGGCTAATGTAAGCGTCATCAATTTGGGCGTATTTGATATAAGCACTATCAACCACATCCCATTTTAGTTGTTTAATATAAGCACTATCAACATCTAATTGACCAATGTTAGCACTATCAACAATTAATTGGCTAATATATGTGTCTAAAATTTGGTCTGCTTTCAGAATTTTTATATAAGCACTATCAGCATCTAATTGACTAATTCTAGCACTGTCTGAAGTAAATTGTTTAATCGTAGCACTATCAGTTACTATCAAATGCCCAATTCTGGAACTGTCAACAATTAATTGACTGATATAGGAACTATCAATTCTGACGTACTTAATATAAGCACTATCAGAAACTAACTGATCAATTGATGCTGAATCAGCATTTACAAATTGGACAGTTAAACTGTCTTGCATTATAACAGGTTTTGAGAATGTCACAGGCTTCAGAAAGTTTAATACTGGTAGTGGTGGATTTTGTAAAATATCAACAACATGGGAATCCAAAGTAACTTGATATTGCGAATCAATATAGCGTTGAATTCCTGTAATTGTTCCATTATAACTACCATCAGACTCTACTTTGCCTAATAGCCCACCTATACCGTCACTATCTTGTTTCAAATGTGATCTTGTTCTCAAAGGTCCATATAAGAATACTGAACCATCTCTGATTGATAAATTATTTACTGTTAAACGAGTTGCATTTAGATCAATTGGATCAGTAGTTGCCTTAACATTTTGAACAATGTGAGAATCCATACCAACTATAAGATTAGAATCAAATGTGGTTGCTGGATTAATATTTTGATAATGACCATACCCATCTTGAGTTGCATCAATTAATGAGGCTGGTACTTTATGCGAGACTGTTTTCTTAGGACCAAAAAACCAAACTTTTCCAGAGTCAACATGAACATCACCGTCAAATTGAATTCTGTTTCTTACTACTGGATCACCACTACTCTCAAAGTGCATCCCACCCTTAACGACAAAACTATCATGAGTTGTTAGTCTAGAACCAGTATGAGGATATCCTGGATAAGCAGCATGTGCCATGGCTTCATTACCAAGAGTAACATGACCAAATAAATTTGTTGGACCGACAATTTCTGTTCTGCTTGTAAGTGTAGGAGTTCTATCTTGAATTGTGATTTTATCACCAAGAATCATACTCGCTGAATCTGTTACACCATAAGCAGATGGGAATAAACCAGGAACAACATTAAGATCACTAAACACTCTAATTTCAAATGAATCTACAATAGTGAAATCGCGGTCTTTTAATAATTGACCTTTTACTGTACCAATAGAGTCTGTGAGTTTAACAATTGGATCAACCACACCAAACAAAGAAAGACCAGCATTAATAGCGAGAGAATTATTAGCATCATCAATAATGTTGGAGACTCTTGGAATAGAAGTACCGCCAACCGTGATAATTCTATCACCAATAATAATTGATAGTTTAGAATTAGAATCACTCTGAGCAACAAGTTCTGCCCCATGAAGTTGTGTATCAGTATTTAATACTGATGGTTCTTTAATATAAACATTTTTAAGTCTATTTTGATTTGTCATTAAGTTGTGAGATGGTGAACCATAACCATACTGTGACGAATCAAAGAGAGTCCTATTGCCTAATGAATCATAGTCAATAAATCTGTTTAAAACTACTGTTGCTCCAGCAGAAGTAGTTCTCGTAATTCGTAAGAAGTTAAAATCTACAGAATCTGTAAACGATAATACAATATGAGAATCTGCATCATTGGGTCCAAATGCATTTTGAATTTGAGTATTATTCAAAGATACTGTTTGACTTTCTTGTACATAGTTACTATCAATTGTAAATACATATGCTTCTTCAAGAACATTATCATGTCCAAGAACTTTTAGACCACCTCTTAAATGAGTGCTATCGCCAACATATAGACCATTTTTTCCTTTTATTTGACTAGCATCATAAACACCAAGACCATCTCCAGAATCTCTACCATTAAATGATCCAATTTTAACAGCACCACCAATATTAACAAAAGAGTCAATATTAAAATGTCCAATAGTAGTTAAACCACCACCAATGGTTAAATCACTTTCAACACGTAAACTACCACCAATATATACACTATCAGATGTGATAAGTGTGGTAACTCCAGATACTGCACCAGCGACTGTTAAATCACCACCAATAGTCATACTATCAGCAAATGTAACTGGACCAGAAGCATTTAAAGATGTTACACCACTTAAACTTCCAGCAATAGTCACACTATCTTCAACTAAAAGATTTTTTTCAAACCTTGCGTTACCGCGAAGATCAAGATTATGAGTTGCTGAGTCGCCTCTTTTATTAATAGCAAGTTTTATATTACCGTCATAATATAACCCACTAGCATGAGTTCCATCATACAGTTGTCCTGGTGCGCCAATGTAAACCGCATTGAAACTATCGTGCTTCCAATAGTAATCAGAATCCCAAACACTAATAATATATGCAGAGTCAAGCATACTTCTAAAGAACGCTTTTGATTCTTCACTTGCAGTCGAATTCGCTGTAAAGGCTTCTTGCAAGAACTCAGCATCTATTTTACTTCTAATATATGGTTGATCAATATAACCAGTTTGTCGCAACCAAGCCTTATTGGGCCAAGCAGTTTGTCCACCACCATCGCCGCTAAAGACAATCGGTGGATTGCTAATATAATCATCACCTTCTTTATCTGTAGTCCTGATATTAATTCTACCTTGAACATCAAGTCCTATAGAATCTCCAACACCGCTACTAAAATCAGTGTGTCTGGTATTATAGGAAGCAAGTGTAAGGTTACTATCATCAGTAGCATCATCAATGGTAGTTCCAGTTTTACTTAGATTACTAGCGTAAGCAGCATTTCCACCACCATTAATATCTGGATTCCAACCCGTCCATGTTTGGTTATTTGTAAGACCTATCGCTACAGTTTTATGTCCATCGTTTGGATTATAAACAAGAGCATCTGGATAAATTACCCAAGAGTTGAATGAATCTACTCTTTGCTGTACATAGTCAGTATCAAAATAACTTACGACAGAACTAAGAATTTTACTATTAGGACGTAAAACATAACTATCAAAACTTAAATTACCAATATAAAAACTATCATCAACTGAGTTGTCTAACCAACGAACTGATCCACCAATTCTAATACTATCAGCAAATGTAATTGGACCAGAAGCAGTTAAAGATGTTACCCCAGAAACTGCGCCAGCAACAGTTAAATCACCACCAATAGTCATACTGTCTGTTGATTTGAATGTAGTAACAGTCGCTATTGATCCAGCCATTTCCAAACTGCCAACGCCACTTAAACGTCCACCAATCTGCATACTGTCCGTACCCTTATAGGTAGTAACAGTACCCAACGAACCAGCCATTTCCAAACTGCCAACGCCACTTAAACGTCCACCGATTTGCATACTATCGGTGCCTTTATAGGTGGTAACAGTACCCAACGAACCAGCCATTTCCAAACTGCCAACGCCATGTAAACGTCCACCAATCTGCATACTATCAGTGCCTTTATAGGTGGTGACTGTTTTGAGTGGCCCAGCCATAGTCAAACTGGTAACGCCATGTAAACGTCCACCGATTTGCATACTATCGGTGCCTTTATAGGTGGTAACGGTTCCTATTGCACCAGCCATTTCCAAATTCGCGACACCACTTAAACGTCCACCAATCTGCATACTATCTGTTGATACAAATGTTGTCGCAGTTTTTATTCCACCAGAAAGTGTTACTGCACCAGCAACTGTTAAATTGCTATCCATTACCACATTTTTGCCAAAAGTTGACGTACCATTGAAAGATGATATTCCGTTTACATTTAACTTTGTTCCTACAGTAACAGAATCTCCAAATTTACCATGAGTATTTACATCTAAATATCCACCAGTTCTTAAATATCCAGTAGAAACATCAAGATTACCACCTACAACTAAATCTTTACCGATACCTACAGAATCATTAAGTGTTACCGTACCTTGAACGATAAGATCACTATCTATAATTACACTAGATTTAAATCTTTTTGGTGCTATAGTACCAGCACCACCAGCAACAATCGGAAGTGCTTTTAACGATACGTATTGCCCAAAGACTATTTCAGCAGTTGGTACGCCATTCTCTGCCGTACCAGAAGAATCAAATTGTGCTGAATCATACTGTGTTCCAGTATTACCATAAACATATGGAACAGTACTACCTAATGTAATATTTCCTGCTGCTCCTTTATTGCGAGTTGTCCCTTTTGATGTATTGACACCTACGCGAGTGGCTACATCAGCAAATGTCGCACCATCATATAATTCAAAACTATCGCCTATCCCACCAACAATATTTTTTATCGCAAATATAGAATCATTTAAGAATTGTCCTATATTAGTTAAACTTGGTAAATTAAATTCAACAGTTTTACCATCAGTCAAAATACCATTTGTATTTCTTATGATAACAATACCCGGATTAGATTGTGTAATATTTACAACAGTTGCTGTTGGTAACGGTACAGCAGCTTGTTCAATTTCTATTTGTTTATTTGAAGGATCAACTCCAGCAACATAATCTCTAATATCTTGATCATTAATAAGAATTGATGCTATATAACTATCACCACCTACTTGATTTACACCGTTTACTTTGCTGCCACCAATATTAAGCGTACCTCTAATATCTAAGGCATATTCAGCAGTATGTTTACCAATAGCAACTTTTGTATTATCCATAAATATATCAAGTGCTGAATCAGGGTTATTTAAAATAATTTGATTTTCTTGATTTCCAGTAAGAGTAACATCTCTACCAATAATAAAGTTTCCTTTACCATTTGTGGTATGTATCTTATTGTTTTGACCAAAAATGAAATTTTCTGAAACATTAGTTGCAGGAGTAACATTTACATAACCAGTACTTCCACCAGCAACAGTATTATTAAAACCAATCCAATAATTTTTTGATTGTGTTCCTAATGATCCAACACCGTAAACATTATAAGAAGAGTGTCCCGAAAAGTGATTATTGTATGTTGTATGTGCAGTAGCAGAGTCTTTATTTCCTTCACCCACAAAATACGAATTAGTTGATCGCATTTCATTTGGATTACCACTTGCACCACCAATTACAACAGAATTCGCAACGGTTCTGGCACTACTTCCTATTTTATTACCATAACCACCAATATTAATAGAATAACTAGTGCTTAGATTTCCAGATACATCTCCAATATCAGTATTATAACCACCAATATTTACCGAATATTCTGCGTCAAGATGGGTATTATATCCACCAACATTTACTGAATAGTTGGCATTTGTGCCAATATCGGTATTCCTACCTGCAATATTTGCACTGTTGGAAGCATCAATATCATTATTATATCCACCCAGATTTATAGAATAGTTGGCATTTGCAGTAATTTGTAGTTCGCGACCACCAACAGTTGTGTTCCAACGTCCACCCGTCAAAGTATTTGAGTAACCACCAACACTAACATTATTTTCTCCACTAATGTTAATGTCGTATCCACCTAAACTGGCATTACCTGACGTACTCGCACCAGAAGAAATGGTGACATTTTGACCACCAACAATTACACCATGATCACCACTTATTTCACTTGAATATGATGAGAAAATTCCAGATGTTGTTGATGTTGATGTGATATCATTATTATATCCACCTATTATAACACCAATATCGCCAGCAAGATCATTATGTTGACCACCAACAATCGCACCCCACTCTGCATCAGCAGTCGTTTCATTAATATAACCACCTGCTATAATATTATAGTTACCAAGCATATTGTTTTGGTAACCACCAACATTTGTGTTATATGTTCCACCAACAATTAATGCATATGATCCACCAAAGTTACTACTATAGTCTCCAGTTACATTAGTCCTATTACCAGTAGAATTGGTATAACCACCAATATTTGTAGCATATTGTCCATCCGCTTTTAAATATCTACCGCCAATAGCAACACTATAGTTTCCATCAACTCTACTCTGATCACCACCAAGAACAACTCCATAGTCTCCATCAACTCTATTAAAGTACCCCATACCAATAGAATGTGCGCCAATAGTATCATTTCTATGATCAGCATTTGCATTAATTTGACCAACTCTAAATACATCACCCAAAGGATAGTATGCCATAAGAGCAACATTTGAAGAAACATTACTAAAACTAGAAAGTGCTTTAGTAGTATCGGAAGAATCAAAGAATGGCTCACCCTGACCTATTTTACTTGTATATGATCCACTATAAGTTCCTCTAAAGATAAATCCACGATTTCCTTCCGCTTCCACAGGTACGTTTGGAACCGCGACATGCATACCAATAGGCTTATTACCATTTGTGTATGTGATTTGAAGTCCGTTATCACTCCATGGTGAATTTTGTAGTAGTGTCCCATCTGCTAGTAATTTAAGGTTTTCTCCGCTATAGATAAGATCACCAGTTACATAAAGATTACCAACTCCACTTGAAACAGGTACTGCCATTTTTGTTAAATCAGAATCACTACCAATTGTAACATTACCACCTTGAATAGACATAAAGTTATCATGAATATTTGAGAGTGGTAAAAATTCTCCAACAGTACCAGCCGCACCAGCACCTAAGTTAATACCAATAGAGCGGTCACCACCAACATTAACATTTTTACCAAAAGCAAAAGAACCTTGCGCCGTACTAGGAAAAGTTATACCTTCACCGAATGCAAAGTTATAGGAACCTGCAATATTATGTGAAAACCCAAGTGCTACTGAATTGGTTGCCGAAACCGTATTTCCAGCAGCACTTGTACCACCTATAGCAATTGATGCACTGCCTGTTATTTGATTTCCTATACCAATCGCGACTGCACCAGCACCACTTGTAACTTGAGTGTCACCAATAGAAATTGATTTATCACCAACTCCTGTATTAGCCTTACCAATCGCAATTCCTTGCGATGATGTTATTTGATTACCTTCACCAAAAGCAATACTGGTTAATGCATTGGCACTAACAATATTTTCTTTACCAATCGCAATACTAGTTGTAGCACCAGCATTAATAATTGACTTAGTTCCAGAAACAAATGAACCATCCGCATACGTTTCAGAAGAATCTCCTTGAGCATATGAAGCAGTTCCTTTAGCAATGGTATTTTTACCAAATGCTGTGGAATAAGTACCCATTTCAGTATTTTTAATTGCGCCTGTTACGAAATATCCAGCCCTAAATCTTGCTTTAGCAGGATCAAACATCATTCTGGATTTATCACTATCTAAATCTACAACAATTTGATATTGATCATTTATACTTGGACTTCCACCCCCCACAGTATTTAAAGCATAATATTGTGCTGATGTATTTAATCTTCCAGATACTTGAAAAAGATTACCTATAAGAGTGGTATCTGTTCTGAAATCAAATGCATGTGCTGGTCTATTAGTACCAATACCAATTCTGGCTCCGATTTGAAATACGTCAGTAACTCCAGGTTCTCTTATGGTAGGTAAATAGAAAACATCATTAACATCATAAGGAAGAAATTGCTTTTGGAAAATGCCACCACCAATGAATTTTTCACCTTTTCTATACATATCTCCATAGAAATCAATAGAACCATCTTTGTGAAATGATATTAAATTACTATCTAAAGCACCTTTTAAAGAAATAAGACTACTTCCTGGATTACCCACACTATCGTAAAGAACTGCGTGAACACCACCACCAATTGTTGCACTATCAAAACTATAATCAGATTTGAAAACATTTTTCTGTAGCGTGGATGTTAGTTGAGAGTCATTTAATTCAAGACCATAGAAATCGTGTGCGTATGAAGTGCCTTTTCCAGTTTGCGAACCATAATTAAGTGTAAGTGACGCTGATTGTCCAGTAGGTTTATGGTAATCGCCACCAATTCTAAAACCTTCTGCAAATATATTTCCAGATTTTGTTAATGTTAAGTGATAGTAAGAAGAATCTGCTGATGGGTCTGGACCTTTACCATTAACAGTTTCTTTGCCAAAATGAATACCGTCCAATGACCCCAAATGATCTTGCCATGTACGATTTTGTGTTCTTATAAACCCATCATCATTTACAAGTCTACCTTGTCCCGGTTCAGAAGTAAGAATACCATGAGGTGTAAGTTGAAGTGAATATATGCTATCAACAAAAATTTTATCAAAATATCCAAGAGAATATACGGCCCTCAAGCCCTCAAGTTCAGAAATCATTGCGCTGTCAGAAACAAACTGTCCAATACGCCCAGAATCATATAAAATTGAAGAACCGCTAATACGCGCTATGTGTGCGCTATCAACACCACTTAATTTCCCACCAATATGCAACCCACCAGCGATTTCCATAGGCAGACTAGATTTCCACAATCCAGGTGCTGGGCTAACTTGCCCTTGAAAACCAGATGCATCTGCTTGATAAGTAAAACTTCCTCTACCGTGAACTGGGTCATTGTAACTTCTATTACTGAAAACAGTAATACCAGCACCATCAGCAGCAGCACTATCCAGTGCTTCGTCTGCTAAAATGATATTCTTATCATTTACAGAAACTGTTGTTGAGTTAATAATAGTTTGAATACCATCAACTTGTAAATCGCCCTTGATAAGAACGCGACCAGTATTATCACCAATACCAGCAGGATCAATAACGATTTCTGATGGACCAGTGATCAATGGTTGATATGATGTTTCAATATGAGCGTATGTAATTCTTGCAGAGTCGGACATAAGTTGTCCAACGTAACCACTGTCAATATCTGCTCTAGAAATATAAGCACTATCAATATCTACTTGACCTATATCTGCACTATCAATATCAGTATGATCAATAAGAGCGTATTTAATATATGCACTGTCAATCGTTACATCATTGATATATGCACTGTCAATATCAGCATATTTAATGTATGCTGAGTCAATCGTTACATTATCAATATGCCCACTATCAATATCAGCATATTTAATATACGCGCTATCTACAGTTAGATTATCAACATGACCACTATCAACATCCATAAATTTGACATAAGCAGAATCGATAGAAACATTATCAATGTGTCCACTATCCATATCAAAATGACGTATATAAGCACTATCAACACGCAAGTTGTCAATATGGGAACTGTCAATGTCGGCAAATTGTATATAAGCAGAATCAACACGAAGATCATGAATATAGGCACTGTCTGCCTCCAAAAATGTAATGTGCGCGGAATCAGAAATAAGCCCTTTTATAACCGCACTGTCTGCATTGAAAAAACGAATATATGCACTGTCAACACTTAGATTATTAAAACTACCAGAATCGCCAACAAGACTTTGGAGTTTTAGATAATCTAATCCGCGACTGTCATCTAGTAATACTAGTCTACCATCTTGTGCTATTCCTGGATTATCTGGAAAAAGTGATGTAAAATATTCACCACCAATCGTAGCAATTCTGGATGCATCACCAGTGACATTTATTTCTGGCCCTATACCAATAAAAAGTTTTTTGGATGTTTCAGCATATGAATACGCTATTTCACCTACTTTAAGATTTGATGGGGTATCAACATTTGATGATCGTTTTATTCTTATAGTTGCTGGCATAAAATCTGAACCTTAATTTACACTTCTTTTTGTATTTATATAATTATATGGATCAAAAACCCTCTCCAGCATCAATAGTTTGTTTATCAAATAATAGTTGTGGTTGAAATTGTGCGTTGGTAGCGTTAAAAACTAATACATCTCCATTCACTGCCCCGTTTCCTGCAACATTTCTAAGTTGACCTATATCTGAAACTACTTCAATTTGAGCGATTTGTGGCACAGGAGTACCCAAAGTAATCTTTTTAACAATCGTATTCGTAGAAACAACTTTTACAGTATCACTCATGATGATCTCCTAATTAATTCTTTTTTGCTAATAGTTGATGGTAAATCTACAGAACCATAAGACTGAACTGTAAATTCAATTTTACTATACTTTGAAACTACCTTGTCTATGAAAACTTTTTTTTGAATAGTATTTGAAGATATGACTTTTATATTCTTAGTAATCATAATCTAATTAACGCTTGGTGATACTGTAAGTGTCCCTTGAAGTATTCTTTCAACTATTGTTGTGTTAGTTGCAGAATCTTGATAACTTAATTCAACATCATAAACGTATCTTCCTGATTTCATTGTTTCTGTTATAGTATTTGAAAGTGATAGTTGTAATATATTTGGATTATCAAGATCAAGAAATGAAGTTCCGAATGATATAGCAGAAGAATCGCTTGTTGAGTATGATTTTTTTATTTTTCCAGTTGCGACATATGGTGCGATTGTTCCACCACTACTCGGATCAAGTTTTTTAAATATTTTTTTACTACCATCAGTTTCAAAACATTCAAGTCTAAGTGTTATATCACTTCCTTGATCAACCATAATATCTTCAGATTGTGCCATTTTTTCTCTCCAGTATTTCTATCCAGCAAATCTTGCTTTTGTTCTATTGTATGTAATTCCAGAAGTATATCTAGTTGCATTAGCATCAAAAAACATAATTCTTACAAATCCCGGGCCACCTTGATTACTACTAGTTGCTTCAGTTTGGCTGTTACTTCCTTTTGATCCAGTTCCACCAAACCCGTAGCCACTACCAGTTGATTGTCTAGTAAAGAGATTATTAAAGCCCTTTCCTTTTGATCCAATCACACCACCATGTGTTGCAGTGACTTCTGATATCCAATCTGTTTGCGCTACACGCCATCCAAAACCAACCCCTCGTATATCGTGAGAAATACCTTCAGTACTAGGAGAATCTGCTGTTTGATATCCGGGTGCGCCGCCGCCACCATACCTAGACGAATTATAGTTAAAAGTAGGACTAGCAGTTAATGTTGATGCATTACTAACTAAACATGCCGATAAATAGGAAGTTCCTCCCCAACCGCCAGCATAATGTAATTCTAATTTTGAGTTGTCGTATATAGTAACTTTATTTCCAGTTCCAGGACCAGATGCATATCCAGATAAAGTATAACCATGAGTTTCTACACTTTTAGTTCCACTATCATATGTAGATGTTCTTATATGATTAGTGGATTTTGAAGCCCCAGCCACTGTAAGTATATTATTTCCATTTTTATAAACGTAAGAAGTTCCACCATCCGCAGCATTTCCAGAGACTCCTTGAAATCCCCACTTACTATCATGTGCTGAACCACCTAGTGCTTTACCACCATTACCAACTTTAATTGTAATCACATCACCGCTGGTTACAGGAACTGAATGTGACTGTGCATAATCCCCACCATTACCACCAGCGGGTGCAGTGATGGATGATGCTGTAATCCCACCCCGACCAGACCAAGCCCAAGGCCCAATATGACCAGAAGCCCCAGCCCCTTGTATAAAAATTTTCATGTGAGTAAATCCACAATTTTGTGGAAGAGTATATGTATAATCTGATGTTACAGTTTGAGTTGATGATGCAACAGCATATACAACATCAAAATAGGGTTTTATCATAAGATCAGTTAAAGATATTTTGCCAGAAGATGGAACACTAGTACTACTAGATATTCCAGAATTTATAATTAAATTACCATCAGACTCTGAAACTAAACTACCGCTCTTATAAAATTCTGATAAAGATACTGATCCAGTATCACTAAATTGATTCTTAATATCAGAAAAGCTAAAAGAACTGTCTCCCTCTAAGTGAGGATAATTACTATGTATATTTGTAGGTTTAAATGGTGTTGGCATTAGACTCTATCTTTTCCCTAAGATATTCAACATCCGTTCTTAACTCATTTATTGCCTCTACAATAAGACCCATCATGTTACCATAACGAATTGCTTTATGTTCGCCATCAAATTCATAAACAACTTCTGGAAGTACTGCTTCAACCTCATCTGCCATAAGACCAGACATTTTTTCTTCTCGGCCTTTATAGTTAAATGTATATCCAGCAAGTGTACCGACTTTATCAAGAGCATTATCAATGCGTTCAATATTTTCTTTTAATGTTCTATCAGAAGCAGAATTAAATGCAGTAATATCAGCATTTGATGTAATCGCACCATCAGCATGTAATGTTGATGATAGGGATAATGAATGTCCGTTATCTAATACATCTGACCTAAGATATTTTGGATCAGTTATAGTATTAAGTATCAAAGCAGAATCGACTCCAGCGGAAGATCGCGCTAATATATATGCAGAATCAACTTGAGTTGATAGGTTCGTTTCATCAACTAATTTATGCCAAGCCCCACCATGAGAAAAATATCCTTTCCCAGTTCCATGCACATGAGCAAACATACCGTGATAAGTTGCTGCTGAAGGAAGATTTCCTTCTGTAGAATACATATTTGCATACAAAGATTTACCAGTTGTAATAATATTATTGCTTCCCATATTAAGGTCAGCACTCGTAATATCAGTTGTTCTTGCCGCTATATAATCACTATCAACATGAGTAGTTACTCTTGCGTTTGTATAATATAGGTTTGTTGAACCTTCAGTAATTTCATCAGTATTATCTTTTGTCAGAATCCTCGCGTCTACATATGCTTTTACCGATTGTTGGGTTGGAACGTGTAATGCACTATTTGATGCCATACCGTCCTCATCTTTAAGATCACTAAATTTTAAACCATCATTGATTCCATAACCTGCTAATGTAGTGGGTTTGGAAGTGATATTTGAAAATGCAACCGAAGTGGGTTTTGTTAAATTATTTAAAGTGGAACTATTTATTTTGGTGTAAATATAATTGGAATCTACAAGTGCTTGAACTCCACTACTTGTCAAAGCCCCAGTATTATTGTAATGTTGTTCTAAGTTTGCTAAAGTAACTTTTGCTGTGGCAAAACCACCAGATAAATTGGTTCCTGTTACTACCAAAAAATTTAGATTACTATCTAAATCACTACTTGTGGCAATTGGTAAATCTACTATTTTGACCATCGTTTATCTTTCTATGCTATTATAAATGCTTTTACTTGGACTTGCCAATGTGTTGCTGTTAATATACTAGTCCCACCAGTATTTTTATCTTGATATATACCTGGCCCCCCAGTTGCAATTCTGAGAGTTACATTTGTAGCATCTACTACCGTACCGAACCCTTGTTCTGGACCTTCATTGTCCGTACTTGGATGTATATCAATAATATCATTCGCCACATATCCATTTTCAGGAGTAATACATTTAAGCCTATAAGTTATAATATCAGGTTCTGCACCTAAACCATGAGCAAAAACATTTTGACCAGCATTTGACATTCCAACATAAGAACTTACATACTTTGTTGCTAGTTTTCCAGAAATTTGTCTTTTTACTTGGAAAGGAGTCATAATTAAATTACTTAAAAGACCACTATCTGCCTCAAAACTATCTGCGACCATATTACCAGTAATTGAAGCACCAGATAGTGCGCTACTAAATGTTCCAGTTGTTGCTGTAATTCCAGCAGTAGATGTTATAGCCGCTGAATTGATAGTATTAAATATTACACTAGATGTTGAGTCAACTTCTTGACCAATAGATATAGAATCAAAACTTCCAATAGTAACACCAGTTCCACCCAAAGCATTAAAATTATTTATTGATGCCAGAGTTGCCGCTGATAACGTAAGGCCAATTTTACCATTAGAATCAAGAGTAATATCACTATCGGTACTAAATGATCCACGCGCCCTAGAATCTGTAAAATATAAATTAGGGCTTCCTTCTGGAACATGTGAAGTAGTAAACCCAACTTGAGAATCTTTTAAAAGACCATCCAGATTGTGGATTACTGGAATTCTTGCTTTATTAAAAACTCCAGTTGTTATTTTAGTTGTTGCTAGATTTGGAATTCTAGTGGTGGTAAACGTACCGCTGGTAATTACACTTGCTGGCAGAGGATCAAGATGTGATGGACTTATTGAACTACAACTAAAAGAAAATAGACCACTATTAGAATCGTAAGACAATGTAGTATGACTACCGTTACCACCTGCTACAAGACTTAATGCTGTAGTAACGTAAGTTGAACCAGAACTTGCCTTAATCTCATTAATTGCTTGAACCAAATCGGTTTTATTAGTTGTAGTGAGGTTATCAGGTTCACCTACATATCCAGACATAGTGTTTGTCGCATTACGCCACGTTTCTATTTTATCAGTTAAATTTACTGTAATTTTTCTAGTCATATGCTCATCTTTGCTATAGGTTGCTTATGTTTATTTATAAGGTTTCTAGTGCTAGTTTAAACTCATCCTCATAATATTTTCTAACATCTGGAACCATTCCTATCATTTTTAAAGGAAATTCTATATTTTTCAATATTTGATCATAAGTATCAATGTCTAAATGATATTGAATAAAATGTGGATCATTCTCCCCTAGTAAATATTTATCATTTAGTAATTCAAAGAAATCTTCATTAAAGTCTTGAGATAGCCAATGTGCATAACATATAGCAACAAAATATGCTTTTGCTGGCCTAATAGTTTCATCAACATATTCATTAAAATGCAAAACAGCATCTCTAACTATATTTTCTTCACTCCATGTCACATCCATTTTATTCAAGTCATCTGTATACTCACTATTAAGTAAGTGGTAAACTTGGGATGCCGTTCTCCATTTTTTCATACCAATCCAATAGTCCTTTATATCCGTTACATCCATTATCTAAATCCTTGACATATCGGTAATGTTCTGTTAAACAGTTACCGAAATATTTGCATGAAGCGCAAATCGGACTTATCATTTCTTCTTTTTCTTTTTCTGTCCATTCTATATAAGATTGGAAAGAATCCAATTCGTGAAAGTATTCTCTATCGTGTACATCAAACTCCAGTACTCCAAACTTGCCGTTAGGAGTAATGTAAACATGATCATCCGAAAATGCATTGTATAGTCCATTAAAAGACTCCTCTATCTTATCTCCATTCACAAACTGAAAATTCATTTGATCCTCTAGTTCCATCCAACGAATAACAAAGTTTTCAAAGTCGGTATGCGTCACAGTAAACGCATTTGCTTGATTAATAGAATATGGTTTAATCTCCACTGATTTTACAGCACCACACATATTCAATAGTTTTATCATCTTACTTACATTCATACTCAAAACTTGTGGTGATGCAAGAATAAGAACTGCGAGAGGTACTGTACTCATCATCATATTTTGAAACACTAAATTAGATTTCTCTCTCGCCTCAAAGTCATAAGAAACTGACAGATAAACGTCATCATCAAAGAAACCAGAGTGCATCATAGAATAGTTTGTGTTAATATTTATTTTTCCATCATAATACTTTTTAATTGTATTTTTAACATCATAAAAATAAGTTTTCTTCATAGCACCAATTTCACCACCATATAGATCAACATGCTCTATATTTGGAACTTGTGAAAGTAATTCATCAAGCCTTTCAATTGAAATTTTTTTCTGATCGCCCAATTGTTCTGGAGTAAGATAACAAAAATCGCAACGAAAATTACAGAAATAAGATGGGTTGATAGATAGGATCATGCATATTCTCTTACATATTCAGTAACTTTAGTGTCCATTCTATTTAAAGAGATTATATCTTTAGCCATAGATTTCATGTGTTGACAGTGATCTTCAACCATGTTATATTGTTTCAAATCTTTAATTGTTTTACGGCATCCATTACAAATTTCAAACATAGGACAAGTAAAACACGAGTTTTTAAGACTCATTAAACTCAAATCATTACTGAGAGGTGTTTCAAAACCCCCATTCATTTCATATTCAAAATCTATTGGTTTGTCAAAATCATCACCGAAAGAACCGCAAGAATAGTAATCACCTTCTGGTTGGATATTACGAATACCACTATCGCAGTTTCTGGACTGAGGGCATATGGTTGGCTTTTTTCTCAACCTATTTAACATTTGTTGAGTGTTATGTTCCCAATCACTTAAACCTGCTTTCCAAATTTGAATATATCTTTCGTATATTTTTGAAAGTCTATATGGCGCAGATTGAGAACCAGATGCCATAGCATAATTCACCTTACAAACAACATCCATCTTCTTAGCAAGTTCTACAGTCTGTATTACAGTATCTTCATTTTCATCCACAATCACTGCAATAAATGATGGTCTATAGCCTACATGCTCAAGCATCGCATCAGAACATTTCCAAAAATCTTCTTCTGTAAATTCACTGTAATCTCCCTTGAGCCTACCACCACCATATTGAAATGAAGTTCCAACACCAATTCTATTATGATTAAAGAGTTCTACCCATTTTTTTGGTTTCATTAAAAAAGGATACAAATTAGTTGTAAGAGATATCGTCGCTGGCATGTCATGCTTATCTAAAAACTCTATTAACTTCCAATAGTAATTTGGCCTCATCATTAAAGGATCACCACCATTTACGATGATAGTTTGCGTTTCAGGAAATCTTTTAAGAAATTTAAATATCTTATTCAAATCAAGTACGGCAGTGTTATCCTCTTGAGTAATTTTAGAAGAAGAACAGAAAGAGCATTTAAAATTGCATAGTTCTGTTGGTTTAATGATTAGGTCCATGGTGAATTCTTCACTTTAAACCTAAAAAGCATTGTTATTCTTTCTTGTTTCAATTCTTTTGTATGCTCAACTCTATGTTGAAACTTTAAATCATCACCAACACTTCCCATCACTATATCATATTTTTTAGGTGAATGAAATGCAGTTATTCTTTTATTTTGTTGCATATTTCTATACATTATCTCACCACCATTATTAGGTGGTAAGTCTGTAAAATATAAATTAAATTGTAAATTTCCACCCTCAGTATCATGATGCCATTCACACGAACCTGTATCCGTACCATTCCACATAGTATAATAATCTAAGTTCTTTTCCGTTTCTAACGGTAAATAGGTTTCGCAAAGTAAATCAGCAGTTTTTAACATCTTACTTTTCATAGAGTGAAAATAATAATTCCATGCTACACTTTGCCATCTATCAGACTTTTTTGAATCACTTCTTTTTATATGCAACCATCTTAATTTTGGCAACGTGTCTTGTAGATAAATAAACATATTAGGATTATTCTCAATAAAGCATCCAGAATTTTTATCAATATTCATTTTACTCCCAACCCACACTTACAGTCATTCTTGGTTTATCTCCGAAATAGGGTCTAATACAATGCACCATAGAACTATTAAAAACTACTAATCTACCTACTTTCGGCTCTATTCTAGTTTTATTTTTTGGATATTGAAAAATATCAAGAGAATCATAAATATCTAACTCACCACCTTGCCAACCACTATTATCTATATCTATAAAAAATAAAGTAATAATTTTAGACTCTGTTCCATCATGATGTGGTTCCCAAATCATATTTTCATTATTATCTTCTTCATACTTGACGATCTTAATTAAATGTGATATAGCAATTTTACTTATATTTGAATCTTTACATAACGCAATAGTTTTTGCCTTATTTAAATTTGGAAAATCATCCATATGATTTTTAATATTTATTGCCATATTTTTTTGCATATTAAATCTTGGCAGATCATCCATTGCTGATTTATCAAAAGAAAACTTATGTTTTATCTTGTTGAGTTCTTCTTGGCTTAAAAAATCGTCATAAATTTCTACAGAATTCATCTAATCTTTCCTTTATCATTTCTTCATTTTTTTCTAGTAATATTTTCATCTCATTAACAATATCTTTATCCTTAAAGTGTCCAACATCAAACTTATCTATACTATGAGAATTATTATCAAGAAATATATTTCTTATCAGTTCTTTGTAAACAAAAAACATTGGTATATCATTCAATATATTCCATAACTCTTTTGCCACTTCAGCCACGTTTTCATAAGTGGTGTACTCTTTTATAAAACTTAAACCTACATGTGGCGTGAATAAATTCATTATAAACATTTCTAAATATTCTTCAAACGTATATGAAAAACATTCAACTATAGTATCATATTCATACGCCACATCACCATATATTGGATTTACTTCAACATTATCCCATTTTCCACTATAGTTGCCATCAAATTGTGTCAATACCTTTGAGGTTTTTATTTTATATTTTTCTTGATATTCTTTACTAGCGGCCTCAGTTGCTGGTAAAACCATGTAGGGATATCTAGTGTCTGCCCATACATCAAGACCTTTCCATTCTTCCCAATCTTTTCCTTCATTATATCCAACTCTATAATATACCTTAAATTCTTCGTAAAAATCTTTTAATGTAGACCCTGGCATCGCTAAAATTAATTCTAAATCTAACCATAATTCCTTTTCTTTAAAATTATTCCATTTACTAGTTAAATGATCCACCAATTCATAGGTTTCTTCAACATTAAGGTCTCTCCTATTTGCTATTCTTCTCGCTTCTTCTGAAATAGACTGTAAACTAATACTGATGACTTGGCGAGTAATGTCATGCTCAATCATAAAATCAAGCATTTCTTTTTTCTGTTCCAATTTTAAAGTTTTTAATACTGATAGATTTTCACCAATTTGAACTCCATTATCCACCATATGCATCATCATTTCTCGGTCACGTTCTTTAAACATTCCTGTATTAGCATCACACAAATCAATATGCACACCCTTGAACCGCCCTATAAATTCCATTTCATCCTTTATCACAGCCATAGGTTTTTTTAGAACTTTTGTTCCAGTACCACCACCCCACTCGCAATAAGAACACTTAAATGGGCATCCTCTAGTGCTTTCATATATCAATGTTATTCGCTCATATAGGTCTATATTTTTTATGAAGTGTTCATATTCTTTGGTAAAATAATCTTCACATCTCTTATATACATTCGTATGTCCAAATGGAAGAGGAATTTTTAAAGAACTACCCAAATAAAATGGAATCTTTTTCTTATCAACAGAATCCTCTAGATACATATCAAGAAAGTATTGTACAAATATTTCTCCTGGAGCAAGAGGGTCTGCAACATAGTCATAATCTTTTATTATATCAGGGTCTTGTTGAGGACCACCCATAACTACTATGGTATCTGGATCAAGACCATTTCGTATCCTTTGGTTAATTTTATAATTCCAAACATAGTTGGTAAAAAATACAATGGAACACCCTTTAACATTATCCAAACAATCTTGTATTGTAACTTCATTCCATTTGAATATTGGCTCCACCCAAGTAACTTTTTCTGGATATTTTCCATAATCTTCATAAAAACATTTAAAAAGCATCCAATGATAGTTAAATTCTGCTCTTGAGGGTATTCCTGTTGGATTCACATAACCTACGTTAATCATTTTTATAAAACTCCATGTTCATAAATTGTATCTTTGTGAACCCCTTTAAAACCTTAGATGTGTAAGGTGTTTCCATTATAGCACTATCAGGATGTGCAGGATTTTTTTTCATTTGTGTGTATAGTGTTTCGGCTGTAGGCACATAAATTGGCATATTCAATATTTCACCTTTACAAAACTTGATCATAGTTTTATAAAAATCTATTTCTTGCCTTCTGGTTAAGCAATCTCTATAAATTCCATTTATTTGAATATTTGACATTATTGTATAATTTTTAGTTTTCTCTATGCCAATCCATCCTAACTCATAATCATTATTTACTACTGTTTTGGGTGATCCAGTAAATTGAGTAGTATAATCTTCCATCATAGATTTACTATTAACTTTAGATAATAAATTACTTGATAGTGGAACACTAAACACATACACTTCACTTTTCAAAAAATTATCTAAAAAATGAATGCATGGTGGTAATTTAGTATCAACTAAATAATCAAATACTGTATGGCATACATTATACTCTATATCAATTTCTTTAATTGGATTAGTTAATCTTTTTCTTGTTGGAAATCTATTTATAAAGGATTGGCTAATTGGAGATTTATCGCCATTTTTATAAAAAAACATCTCATCTTAATCCTTTATTTTCAATGTATCTATGTGTCATTTTATAGACACATTCATCAAAAACCTCTTCTGCATATTTATAATCATGTGCCATGAAACACCCAAGAGTACATCTATGAAAATATTCACAAGTAGAGCAATTATACTTTTCAAGGAAAGCCTTTTCAATAGGTTTGTTATTAGCCTTCTGTATGTCTGTTTTGTACATCGCTTTATCTCTTGGCTCTTGAACAAGATTTCCACACAAACACATGGTTCCATCCTCAAGAACTAATTTAGATGATCTGCATGAAACAACATTACGCTCATTTTCTATCCAAGAACGAATAGGCTCAATTTTAGGATACTTATCTATAAAATGCGTGAAAATATCATAATGTTCTTTGTCTGTTGGCATACTTCGTTCTGCTTGACAATCAGGCATGTAATAATCAGCATAAACCTTTACGCCCTTATGATATAATTCGTGCATAAAATCTTTAGGATCAGTCAACCAATATTTAATATTAGACTTGGTTAAAAGAACACCAATTCCTTCAAGATCATCCCAGAAATCATATACATTTTCTTTGAAAATTTCTAAGTTTGGTTTATTGAATCTACCTCTAGGATCATATGAAGTTACGAGTTTTGAGTTACAGCCCATATCTCTACACGCCTTCAATATATCTCGCACATAGTCTCTTTTACTAATTACTAGGTTAGTGACCCAATTAATTCCTATACTCTCAAACTTATATTTTTTTCCTAAGTCTACTATTCCTTGGGCAAGAGCAATATAGTCGTTCTTCAATTTTTCATCAAAAATTTCATCAGCGAATATCTCACCACCCATGATGTTTAAAACTACATGTTTCCTCATCTCTTTTTGAAAAAACTTTTCTATTGATTCCAACTTGTCCAATACAGTATCAATACCCACAATGTTGTCATGGTCTTGCCAGCAAAATGGACAAGACAGATTACAAAATTCAAATAAATGAATTGTGTATTCTTGCTGCTTATCTCTTTTATCTCTTAAAATAAAATCTACTAAATCCAATTAAACTTCTCCTGCACCAACTCCCCAAGTTAATAGGAAAATTGGATTTCTTTCATAGGACCAATAATCGAATAAACCTTTCCCATTAAACATATATTCATTAAAATATTTTGAATAATAGGTCAAGTTTTTTTCATCTAAACCATTGTAGTAGTAATAAAAATCTTCATGTTTTAATACAGATACAAAATTTATACCTTTTATATCATCAGTATCATCTTCTTTATGGGATAGTACCCAATCTTTCATTTCATCATCTTGGATAATATACATATTATAAAGTGTCAATGAGTCCAACTTTTTAATCCAAGTATCAATCACTTCTTCATTATCATCAATGAAATCTTGATAGTAATCTAAAGATTCTAAAGATAGTTTTTTTCTTACCAAAAGAACCTTAATAATAAATTCTTCTAAAACTTTAATATTTAATATTTGCGGAAACTGGAGATAAATTTTTGCAAGGGTTTCTAAATCATTTCTTTCAACTTTAATATCACAAGGTAATTCTAAGTTGCTTAAATAGACAAGCAATTTCTCACCTTGTAACTCACTATTTTCATAATCAATAATAAAATTAATGCTGTCATCAGAAAAATATTTCTGCAAGTCATCAATACCTAGAGGGGCAGTCACTGTAACATAATTATTCATAATAAATTTATCTCCTATTCCTTGATGAGTGACAATTAGAGTGGCAATTGGAATGACACACAGACTCGCTATATCCTGTTACCGTACCGTCTAATGCAACACTTTTCCATGCTTGATATAGGTTATTGAATAATGACTCCATATCAGCATCATCAATTAAATCTCCTGCTACAATCATTGAATGATCAACATCACTAGAATCAATAAAAAAACTATGTTTTGCTGTTAGAATACCGACTCCACTAACATTTAAAGGTGTATTGATTTTAGCACCAGTTCTCAGACTTACGCCATATTTTTGAGTTGCTGCAACACATGCACTTTGAGCAGCAGGTTGTAGGTCTCTTGCTTCTTGCTTTGTAGTAGGCTTTCCACCAATTCCATAGGTATTATATTTTGTGAAGAACGCTGAAATATGGTCACCAAATGTGGGCGTATTTCCCCTAAAACTTCGCGAGGCAATTTCATCATCTAAAGCAGATTGCCATTCACACGCAAAGTTTTTTTCAGCATCTGCATTTGCAGTAGAAGAACTATTGCGTGTTGGGATTGGTGTGTTGCCACCTGGAATACCTGTTACCGTTCTTGTAGCATTAAATTTTCTAATTCTAGTATATTTGTTAACATCCTTCAATAGAACAGCAAAAATATTTGATGCTGTTATAGGCCCATCTATTAAATCAGGACTAGTGGTCACACCACTTCTAGTGCCATGAAAATAACTGGCAACAGATGCGTCTGGTACATTATCATCACCAAACACGATAGCACTATTAATTTTATCAGTCACAAACTGTCTGTATTTTGTAATTACAGGATTTTCTGTAATAGGGTCTGATATCGCCATTCTTTATCTCCTAGACATTCTTTGCCAATTCCATCATTAAACTTTTAGGTGCGCCACACACATCACCTTCCCATCCTAATTGATGACAATCGCCACCACAATATTTCGCAACAGGACAAGAAAGACAATTGGGGTTTCTCATTTTTTCTTCAATGATAGTTCTTATTCTTCTAGGACTATTTATAAGAGTTTTAATGGGATCATCTAAAGTTCCAAACTGAAATTCTGGTGCTGAATTTGGACAACCACTTATTGTACCATCACCATTTATCGTGAATAGTTTTGTTTCGCAATCTCTACAAAAAGTACCACATGTCGTAAGAGTTTTTTCAAATTTAGCATATATATTTTCAAAAAAATCATTTTCAAACCAATCTCGCGCTCCATATTCTTCACTTTGCTGGTGCATTTTCAAAAAATAAGCATCTAACTCTTTATTTGATGGAAATATTTCTGATGCTTCACGCGCTGAACCATTATTGGTCAATCTCTCTAAAGATACCTCTTGAACTCCCAATCTTCTACACCATCTTAATAATACAATAGGGTCTTTTTCTAAAGTATCTTTAGTAAGACTAATAAACAAACGTATAGTTACACCATCTGCTAAAAGAGACTTGACGTTTTTATGCCACAAGTTATATTGTTTTTGATTATCAAATCTTATCTTACGGTCCCATGAAGTTCCTAACCTATTTCTAAGTGGACCTTTTATAAATTCTCTATGCTGATCTTTTAATTTATACACTAAATTGGTTGTGGCTCCCCAACTCATATTATCCCAAAGACCATCACAAGCATCATACACCTTTCTCATTTGCCCTACAGGTACAAGAAATGGTTCGCCTCCATGAAACTCTAAATGAATACCATCACCCTTTGCAGGTTTTTCTTCACGAAATCTATGTATCCAATCAACTATCTTATCAGTATTCCAATAAATTTTAGCACCATTGCTACCAGAAGTAAAACAGTGCTTACAGTTTAATTGACAAGTTTCTGTGGTTTTAAGGTATACTGACCAAAACACTATTCATTTTATCCTCTATAAATTTTTCTAAGCCAAAACTCAAAGTAAGTGCCTCATGTTCATTAAATGCTTGGTGAAGAGTATTCGCAGGAATATGTAGTATTGCACCTGCCTTCAAAGTAAATACTGGCTCACCACCCATAGTATGACCTTCCATTGCTATAGTTTTCATACCTTCACAACAATATATAACAACATTATCTGGATCAGTATGTTTTTTGAATGAATGAGCATTTTTTTCAGCATAAAATAAATGACATGTTATTGGGCCATTATGCTCATACATATCTTCTAGTTCTAAACAATAGGAAAAAATTTCCGAGTTGTATGCTTCCATTCTTTCAATTTTTATTGAATTTGTATCTTTATTTGCAAGTGTATCTGCAAAATTTTTCATGAGATGTTCTCTACCATTTTCGTCTATGGCATAGACCATATTTTGCTCATAAGCAATATCACTTGAGATTATACTCAAGAATTGACTTTTGGTGATCATAACAAAATCCTTTAATGACTAAAGTTATTATAAACCTTATAATTTAGAATGTCAATAGACAATTTAAAGTTTAAGAACACACTCAATCATTTTTTCATCTTCAATATCACTGGTCTCAAGTGATATTCCAATCATATGTGCGCCATTAAATTCTGTACTACCACACCCATTTTTCCAAGTATAAACAGCCTCACCTTTTCTAATTTGACCACATACTCTAACAGGAACCCTACCTTTAAGAGCAAGTGCTTGTCCTTCTGCTTCAGCGTTCATTAAAAACGCTGGTTCTGCTGAGATAACCCCAACTGGAATACCAGAATTGCCGCATTTTGTAGTTTCACCATTAGTATCAAAATTAACCATCATAACAGTTCCTATTGGATAATCTTCATCTGTGGTATATTTCTCCGCAAGGTCAGCGAAATTAGCAGACGTAGCATTACCATTAAATGTTGTCGCATACATATTTGCGTATTTAAATGATGAACTACCCACACTGTAAGAGTTATCTGTGTCTGGAATAATATGCCCAGCGTGATTTATTTGACCATTAAATGTTGATGTAACAGGAAGAGCAGAAGTCCCAACAGTAACCGTATTGTAAAAAGTGCTAGTTCCATTATATACTCTTGTACCAGTGTATGATGTGGAAAGATTATTTCTTACAAGTGATGGGTCCATTGCTTCTAATGGTATTGTAGTACCATCACTCACTACTTTACTAGAAGGAATATCAGGTATTCTTCCGATTAAAAAAGTTCCCCTATTAATTTTATTAGCGTGTAAAGATGGGATACGATCACTATCAAATTGCCCAGCAGTGGTTTGATTTGCAGATAGATATGGTAATCTCGCAGTTGCTAATGTTCCAGTTGTTATAACCCCAGCATCTATTGCTGGTATTAATGATGGATTAATAGTTCCAGTTGTTAGTTTTCCAGCATCTAAATTAGGAATATCGCTTGCCGTGAGTGGATTACAAGTAAACGTGAAAACCCCTCCACCAATTCCTGCTGAATCTACATAAGATAAACTTGAATATGTACCAGACCCACCAGTTGATAATGCTAATGCAGTTCTTGCTAATCCTTGCACCTCACCATTAACAGCAAATTTAGTTTGAATTGAATTTACTGCACCTACAATACTTCCACTGTCAGTGGTATTTAAATCATCCAAATCACCAACATAAGATGCGGTAAGATTTGTTTTCATTCTCCAAGCATTTACTGAATTACTGAGATCAACATTTTCTAATCTAGCCATTAGTCACCTAACTTTCTGGAAATTTCTACAAGCAGATTTTTCATATCTGCCACTTCTGATTTTAATACTTGAAATTCTTCTTTTTCTTCTCGCATCTTTTTCTTTCTTACCTTCGCTTTTTCAATTTCTACGCAATCACTATTAATTATAGCACCAGATTCTAAATCTTTAACGTAATTTTTTTCGCCTTGAATTTTAGAAAATAACATATCAATCACCTAAACTTATTGCTCTTAAATCGCGGATGGCTGGAACTCTGGAAGAATTTGTTGATTTCATTACTATTTTTAATTTAAATTTAGTAAAATCAGGCATTGTGCCTGTATCCCCACCAATAGTGTAAATATATTCCCTAAATGTAATATTATCATCATCGCTTGGCATAGCAGTATCTACTGTTGCTAAATTCCAAGGAACACTGTCAAACTCAACGTCACCCATTTGTGCTTTATAATACAACTCAACTTCACAAACAGATGGTTTATTAATACCAGCAAAAACTTTCAATCCATTTGCAGGAGATAATAATCTTACAGATTTCGTGATATGTTTTGCAGATGCTGATCCGTTTAGGGCATCAGTTTCTGGTATATATGTTTCATATCCAGATGTTGCAACATCAAGAACAACCTTACTACCGCCACTAGTCGCTTGTGAAACTGGACTATCAATAATATTTTCAATTAGATTAACAGATGCTCTTTGCATATCAATTACTGGCGAAACAAAGTTTGAAGTAGTTGTCATGGTTCCATAAACGAGAAGTGAAGAGTGGCCCATACTACCTTCTCTTGTAGAATGTGCTATTGATCTTGGGAAAGCATAATAGTTATTATATTTTGGTATAAGTGCTGTTGCTGTTGAGTATTGAACATATGGAGATTCACTACCAGCATAAGATTTTCCACTAATACCTTTTTCTGTAAAATTAATAGATGAATTTATAGGCGATAAAGTTTCAATATTAGGCCAAGCCAAATTGTAAGAATATTGTGGTGTTATAGTTACAGCAACTCCACCAGTTAAAATTGGAGATAACGGTGTTCCGCTTGCCGCAGTTCCAGCAGGTGTAGTTATTGCAGAGGCAGCAGAGACAAACGCAAAACTACTAGCATCAATTTCTGTTACAGTATGTGCTGTACCACCATTGTTAACAGCAACACCATATGTTGCATCTACCACCCCTGATATTACAACACTATCACCAATAATTAATCCGTGATGTGGAGCATTTACCTTAATAGTTGTTTTACCAACAACAGTTGTGGGTGCGCCCTTTGCGAACAACGTAATAGGATTATTACTTAGAACTCTTACAGGTACATTAGCGTTTTTGAGAGTAGCAATACCGCCAGTTGTATCAAAAGACGCTCTTTCCAATTTGAATTTCATATCTTCCCATTGTGCTGCTTCCCAAGTTACGCTATTTTGCGATTTAAATAGTGATCCTAAAAATGGTTGTCTGTTTATTTTTTCTTCTGTAGTACCTAAAACAAACTCACCAACCTTTGAAGTATAAAGTAAATAATCAGTATTATCTGTTAAACAAACTATAGCATAATCAGTATTACCTTTTAAATAAATTGGTTCATCAAATTCAAATGTTGTTCCAACAGTAGCATCTGCACTTATAGAAACTTGAGAAGATGTTAGTAGTTTTTGAGAACCAGGAAGAATTACATCAGAAGATGGAAAACCGTTTACCATTGGCCTCATTTGAATCCAAACAGGCATATTGGAACTTTTTTGTTTAAAATACAATGTGGCTTTAGTAATGAATACTCCAGTTTCTTCATTAACTGTAAATGATTGTGCAAGAGGATCAATTCTTACGGTATTTGATCCAGTGACTTCTCTATCAACCCTTTCAGTAGTTGTTCCGACAACTTCTAATACTCTAGTTGATTCAACATCCTCTTGTCTAGTATCTAATACTCCTGTAGAAATAAAGATTCCAGAGGCAGTAGTTATTGCTTTACTATCATCTACACTTGTTATATCAGTTAGTTTAAATTCTATACTACCAGTTTTAAATCTAATAGCATCTGTGCTTGGGATAAAAAATGATCCTTCAACTTGACCATTACCATCACTATATAATTTAGATGAACCACTAGGATGAGATGTTGCGTTTACTTGACTGTTACCATATTCAGTTTGTTTATGAGAATTATATGCGTTAAATGATTCTTGTTTAACCCAATCAGCAACAGAAATCTGATCAAAAAATGCAAACATTTCGGTATTTGGTTGAAGCCCAGCCGCCCTAAAGAAAATCATTTTAGAACGCATGAATGGAATAAATGCCCATTGAACGAGTCTATCACCAACAACTTCATTAACAGTACTGCTTCCGATAATTCTATTTACAACTGTAGTGTTTGTTCTTTCAACTCCTGTAGTAGTTCTTCTCCAATGTCTACGACTTGTACCAAATGCTCCACTGCGAGTAGTAAATTGACTTACATCAGTAAATGCTTGCTCACCTGTGACACCTGTTTGAGTTGTTTCCGAACCAACATCAAGGCCATTTAAATCAGAACCGCCCCAGTTCCATTCCCATTCATTCCAAAGAACTGCTGCATCAGTATTAAGTCTTGTACCACCATCAATCATATTATCAGCGAGATATTCAACCTCTTTCCAATCATCACTAGATGGAGACATTTTAACATGCCCTCTAAATCCTATAACCATAAATGGATTAACATTTTCAGTTCCAGATGCCAAACTCTGTTCTAAATAATCAGCATGTGTGTAATCTAAATAAATATTATCACCAACTATAGTAGTTCTAGTAGAAAGCGCATCATCATAAACTAAGCCAATATTATTTGCGCTAAATTTTGGTCTTGCGAATTGTTCTTGGGGATCAATTGACCCTTTATATTCTTGATTTTTTACATCTATATGACTTTGATCAGAAAAATTATCCGCAACGAAACCAGTTTTGGTTCTAGGATTTCCATTTTCATCCAACACTTGAATGTTTTTAGTATCAACTTCAAGCAAAGAAAGTGTTACTTGTTCTTCTAAGTCATCCACTCTCTTATCAATTTTACCAATATCACGCATAGTATATCGTTTATTTTCAATCATGCTGAAAGTTAAATCTTTACTATTCAATGTAAATGGATTGACCCTCACACGATAAATTTCCATAGAGTTTGATGGAACATCTGGAAATTTTGGACTAAACGATGGTGTTCCTTCAATATACTTAAATTCTCCAGATTGTTGAACTATTAATTTATCATATCTTGGCAAATAATACTCAATATCTCCTGTCATAAGAGATGTTGGTTTCGGAATTGCTGGAACTCTTGCAGATGAATGAGTGAAATTATTACCACTTTGGCCTTTGGATGGTCTCATATCAATAACGTCTTTTAAATCAACTTCTGAGCCATTTTCCATAGTATATGTTTGAATATTATCATAAGTAAACCCAGCACCAACATAGGAATTAGGTGCAAAGTAATCTCCTTGACCATGTTCAAAATATGTAAATGAAACCCAAATGGTAGTGTTATCTAAAGAGTGACCATTTTTTAATCTTAATTTTCCAGTTTCATAAAAGGCATCCCTCTGCCCATTATCCAATATAAATTTATCAGTAATAATATCGCCAGTTTCATCACCATATCTAATTTCTGGAACAGATATAATATCAACTTCATTTAAATCCACTGAGACATTAGTAGCACCAGCAGTCCAAGCAACCGTATAATTTCTTGTTCCAGTTTGTTTTGTTTTTGATGCGAGAGTGGCAGATGCTTTATACACATAAGCAATAATCGTGAATGTTTCATCTATACTCGTATCTGTAGCGACTAAACTATTAATAGTTGCTGATGAAGAGTTAAGGCTTCCACTAGTCACGCTGTGCGATTGAATAGTACCAGAACCATTTGATACAATCCAATCGGATATATCAGAAAAGACTTCACCAGATGCACAAGTGAAAGTTAATGTTGTAGAACCTGCTGAGAGAGTTGCCGCAAATTTCTTCTGTTGATAAATTGATAGATTTGTTACCGCTTTTGCTCTGATATTTGATGTTGAGAAAAGAAGTCCTTTATTGTTTGTGCCATGAATAATAGACCTAGAGTTTTCTTGATATATGTTAGCATAATCACTAGTGGTTAAACCAACACTCTTTGCATCAGTAGAAAAGAATTTTGTAGAGTTCATTTGGAGATCAAAGATATAAAGTTTATATGCGACCACCGCTACACCAGAAGAATCTACTATTTCATCATATTTTTCAATTGCTCTAACTCTACAACTACCAACAGTATTACCACCCCAATCAACACTATCCTTAACGTGAACAACACCAAGTTCCGATATATTTGGAATACCTTTTAGACCAGAAACCGAAATAATAACATAATGTCCGTATGCTGCACCAACACTATCATTTATAATAGTTTCGGTTGCAGTTGCTTTACTTACAGATAAAAATGTAGGAATATTTTTCTGTATTTTGTAACCATTAACATATGCTTTACCGGGAGAAACCCTTAGTTTAATCTTCGCCATTATGCGCTATCCTCGAATCTTATGAAAAACGGTGTAACTGTGTAATCTCCAGACTCATCATTTGTTCTAACTGCCATTAAATCGTTAATCAAATTATATTGATTTAATCCAGTAACTCTTTCTGTTATTTTTGAATTTACAACATTGGCGATATACACGAATGTTTGTCCTGATGTTATAAGGTCTTGAGTCGTAAGTACTAATTTAATTCTAAATCTATCTGCGCCAGGTGCGGTTTGGTTTGGAACACTACCTTGATTATCGTATAAAGTAACATCGTCATCTACTGTGACAATATCTTGCTCTACTCTAAAACCAACCACCTTTGAGATATCATTGGTATATTTTGAAATTATTATTTCTTGCTGAGAGGCATGAACAAAAAAACCTTGTGTAAAAAAGTCTTGACTTGCACTTGAAAATCTAGTTCCAAAACCAAATGCTGGATTAACTGTCGTATTAGTTGTTTGAACTATAAAACGAGTTGATCCATTATTTTCAACTAATTCTTCTGATGGTGTGACGTTAATCGTTTCAGTTGAAGATGCCCCACTAAGAGTATTTGTGTATTGAACATATATTGTCGCAGGGTCTGGGGATGCTGCTAACACAACTTCTAATATTTTTACAGTCACTCCAGAAGTTTGCCCAACAAAAGATTTACCAACTAAAGAACTTGGGTTGGCTGGTAGTGCATTTATAGATGTATCCAATTTAATAAATCTATATCTATTATTAATTGCAACACCACCAGCAGAAACCGCCGCACCTTCTTTAAATATATTTTTTCCGAAGCGGTTTATACCCTCTTGAATAATAGTTTGAAGTTGAGTAAGTTCTCTTGCTTGTAATGCTTTTTTATTGTTAAAGAGGATACGTTGAAAACTTTTATCTTCATCGTAGTCATCACTATAAACATTTGCAAAAGTATTTGTGGTGAATGTCTTAACCATTATAGTTTCTTTCTATCAAGTACATTTGTCTAGTTTAATAACTATTTTAATATCTTCAGTTTGGTTTGCAACTCTTTGTACTGCTGCTCTATTATCTATGTATAAAACATCACCAGACCTTGGGTGTACCTCTGGTTTAATTTTGGAAGAGTTAGAAGATATGACACCGCTTCCAGACCCACCATCCTCATTAACAGTTTCACCGTCAACAAACGAAATATAACCTGTTGAGTCAAATTGATGATAAAATAGATTGCTATCAACTACATTGTCAAGAAATGCTCTCGCGCCACTTGTGGCACCTACAACATATCTATCTTTTGTAAATCCTACGCTTGGTGTTACCTTCATTTGATATAGAGCATTTCCAGAATTATCAGCAAAAAATTTACCAGTTGATCCATGAGAGTCTTTTACATTTTTCATGATTCCAATTTGTCTGAAATCTTGCCCATTTATGAAGTCTGTTTGGTTTCCAGTAATTTTTGAATTTACCATCATAGATTTAGCACGTAAATCAACAGAAGCATTAGCACCTATACCGTTTGCATTTGAAAATACTGGTCTGATTGATGCTGTTGTACCAGTACCATGCACAGTTGTTAATATCGCACCATCTAAATCTTCTTTAGTGTGAAAAGTACTAGAATCTGCGGCGAACAGAATATTTTTTATTACACCTCCACTAGTTTTCACTAATATATTAGCATCAATCACACCATTAACTTGTATTCTACAAGAATCTGTGTAATTTAACCCGCCACTATCTACAATAAATGAAGTGATTTCACTACGTCTAGAAGTTTGTTGAACTGCATATTGTTTGTTTTCTGCGCCAGTTGAGTTTGAATCCACACTCTCTATGTGTCTAACAGGCATCCAATCTTGCGTCATATAATAGTTTGCTTCTAAAGGAGAAACGCTATATACAAATTTCCATCTATAACCATCAGTAGTTCCAAATACATGATTATTTTGTCCAGTTGGTTTTACAGTTGATGGAACGGTTGCACCATTCGCATCTCTACCAGTTACAAAACAAATATAAACATCTTGAGCGTCAGTCATAATATAATATGGTATACCATCAGAATCATATTGGCTCATAGTTCTCTCATCATCGTATTGAGCATAAGTCACACCAGTTGTCCAATTTTGTCTTTTAACAACAAGTGATGCAGAATTAATCTTTATTATACTCTGTAATCCTTTTCTGAAATCATTTTCCTCATCAACATCATTTCTTGGTGTTGGTGCTGCATCAGAACCATTTCCCCAAGATTGAGATTTTGATAATCCTAGATAAAAAGATGGACTAACACCAGTAGTAATATTTTTCAACACTGGTTGAATTAGTTCTTGCTTGAGTGTTTCCGTTACAATTGATGCCATATTATTTCCTACTTTAGATTAAAGCGTCCTTAGTTTCTTGTATTGTTTTTCCCTTAATATCACTTATAAGAGTTGAACCTATGCTATACTTTGTATTTATATAGTTAGAATCACCTTTACAGTCACAAAACTCTTTAATTGTTCTATATCTTGGTGCTGGAAAATTAAGGGAATTTCCTACACTGTCATAAGGCGCATTAGCCGCCGCCGATTGAAAACAAAAGTTTTGAACGGTAAGTGTGCCAATATCAATACTATCCAAACTATGATCTCTAAAATGATTACCAGACGCATAGTAATTAGAATCTATAGAAGATTGTATTTGTGTTAAAGGTTTACTATTCACTCTTTCATGAGTAATAAGACTTGGACTAAATCCAGTTGGGCCATACATATTACCAATAGAAGCATCATATGATAATCCCCACTCCAGCATTCCAGACGAGTCATCTATGTAAAGAATTTTATCTTGATCATATGAACCACTATTTGCCTCTATTATAACACAGTTTCCAGAAGGCACAATCGCGGTGCAACCTAAAGCAATATGTTCCATAGAAAATTTATGACTTGAATCCTCTATTGCTAGATCAGGATCAACTGTGGGTGTTGGAGTTTCTGACTTTATAGTTACTGAAGTATCAGTATTAATCTCCATTTCTGCTGCAAGATGAAATCCTGCTGGATGTACGAATTTTCTGTAAAAATCTTCATATTCTCCAAGTGATGTTTTTGATCTGATGAGTACCGAAAGAACTTGATAAACCCCACCATCTTGAATTACTTTTGTGGAATGTGCGCCAATTTCAGAAGCACTATCCCCAACCATGAATAAGTCTTTTTTGGGGTATATGATCTCACTAGTAGTATCGTTATAAAATGATCTGAAAAAGCCTTTCGCTGAGTATAGCGAACCTTTAACTCTAAAAAATTTCGCAAAGTTTCTTAGAACTTCTCTTGGCTCATTAAAAAATTCTTGACCCATACCTAAAGCAAATTCTTCAAACATATTATCAATATATGAAAGTTTAGTAGTTCCTATATCTCTGATATCATATAAGTCTTTAATAACATCATTAAATTGACCATCAGAATCCATATAATCGTAATAGGTCTCTATAAATGCTATAAGATTTGGGTAAGAACTGGCAAAATATTCTGGTAAAACTTCTTTTACCAAACTAGATTTTATAATATGATCAATTCTATTTTCTTTCATTTTATAATACTATCTTTTGATCTGTATTTTCTACATTTCCATAAGATCGCGAAGCACCGATATCCAACGTAAGTATGTAATTTCTTAAAGGAGAGATGACTGCTTGATCTTGCGGAACTGCCGATACTTTTATTTCTGATAGCCCACCAACAATAGAAGTTGGTGCGAAAGTGTTAATTGTTAGCGTACCATTCATATTATTATATGAACCTATGCCAGTTTCAAGAATAGTTCCAGTAGCGGGAACAAAAATTTCTATTTTATTTGAAGATAACTTATTTCTAAAAATGCAAACACTGTCTCTATAAACAAATTGTGAAGATTGTATAGTATGTGTAGTATCGTTAAATGATGCTAATGGAATTGGAAAATTCAAAGAATATGAATTGCTACTTCCTAAAATTGGTGAAAATCTCTGTTGAACTTTTATGTCCATTTTAGAAGATAATATAGAACGATCAACACTATCAATGCCTGTTAGCAATGGCGACCTTCTAAATTTATTTTCAAATTTACCTAAATTGTTTACAAAATATGTTGAAATATAACTATTAACTAAAGTCTCTAGTGTTGATAATGTTGACGATGTTAAACCATTATTATAATAAAATTCTGTAGTTGTTTCAACATATGTGATTTGTGGCTCTACGAATACATTGTCTATAGACATAATAGATAAATTATCAGTAAACGATGTTTTTATTTGATTTTGTGTAGATGTTTTTATAGCATCGCTTGTTCCATCTGGGAACTTCAATGACATATAAACCTTTCCATGATCTTTTGGAACATTCTGTTCTCCACCCCAAACCGCTGCATCTACAACGGTAGGAAACTTAGATAATATCATACCTTTATAATCTAAAGGTGTAACCAATCTTTGCTGCGAAGAAAATTGTATAGGTGCAAGTTTTTTAATTGCATCAATAGATTCTTTGGTTGTTCCAGAATGTGATGCGATTTGAGTTCCAACACTAATGTTATAATTAACACTATTTACCTGTAAAGAGTTAACCGCAGAAAACGTAGAAGAACCATTTGCATCTGGTCCAGAAACTACATTATATGTCACTAATATTTTTCCACCTACAGGCGGTGCCTTTCCAAAAGACACACCATCACCGAAATTAATCTCATAGTATCCATTAGGGGATTCTTTTATGTCATAATACTCAGTTGTCGCAGATACTTCAATAGCATCCTCTAAAAAAGTATATGTGCTATAAGTGCTTGTTGTTGGAGTATTATATACCCTAACGTCAAGAGTACTTGTATCTATATTTTCATCTGGAATAACATATGTTTGATTTGTTGATAAAGAATCAACCAAAAAAGTTTTTGTTTTTATTGTACCTTCGTAAACTAATACATCTTCAAATGTATAAAGTCCACTTACATCATTTGCGGTCACAGCCGCCCGACTAGAAAATTGATATGATGCTGAGTCATTTGAGGCCGTGAATGTTGTTCCTATAGGTAAAGTTATTGAAGATGGCCTACCCCCAACTCCAGATAAATCAACAGATGCTGTTATTGTTGATTTTGACGCATTTCTTGATTTTGGTCTATAACCAAGCCCTTCAGCATGAGATACTACAGATGATCTTAATTGTGCAGTATTTAGAAAAGACTCATTAGTAGCAAAGTTTGCTATCAATCCATTAAAATGTGTATTATATGCCAAAACGTCTAAAATATTTGATAAGCCTGATGTTTCAAAATCAAAGTCGCTAAACTCAGTACTATTCGCAAGATAAGTTTTTAAGGATGATTTTATTTGATCAAAATCTAATTGAGTTGATGTAATATTTGTTGTCATTTATCTTAACCTTGCAATATCTGTTTCTAATGTTAATATTTCATTACTATTGATAACTTGAAATGTAATAATTACTGAACAAGAATTATACTGACCTTTTATATTAGCAGATATATCTAACACCCTTACTCTTGGTTCATAATTTTCAATCACATCTCTTATTTGATTTTCAATCTCATTTGAATTAACGTCATCCGCTAAATCAAACAGCAGCCTTACAATATTACCACCGTAAAACATATTAAATGGCTTCTCATAATGATTGGTCAAAATCAAGTTTTTTACTGCTTGTTTTACAGCCGCCGCATCATTTTTTTTGAAAATATCACCGTTTTTTCTTTTAGTAAAGGATAAATCAATATCACTATAGGAAGAAGTTCTCAAAGTTATTTGAGATAGTACTCCTAAATTTTTATCTTCAAGTGATAAATTTCTTGCCATTTAATTTCTCTTTACTTTCGTTTATAGTATTTATAAAGTTTTAATCTAACTTGAACTATAATCCTCACCATATGCGTCAACAATATTCATTGAATCTGATATTTTACCAACATTTTGTTCTGGAATTTCTACCAAATCTGTTGAACTTAAAATATTATTATTCCATAGTGTCTCCAAATCCATTTTAAAAAATGATTTATAGTTAGATGGTATTTTTGGAGTACTTATTGCAATCTGAGCATGGTGTGATGTATCATTCGGGTCTAATATATCATAGTATAATGACATTTTATCGTACTGAATATTATCTTTAAGATATACAGCCAAATCATAGGTTTTACTTAATGCTACTTTTCCAGTTGTAACAGAAATTAATTCATAAACTATTGCTCTACCAGTTTGCTTTAATTCATTAATACTTTCACTTTCTACAACTTCTTCTGGGCCTAGTTTGTAAATACCTTCTGCGACATTTAAAGAATATCCATCAAACTGATCAAGAGTTTGGTATAGATCAATAATTCTGGCGTGAGGAATAAGATTCCTTGCGATTGCTCTCCTATCCTCTAAAGCAACTATATGTGAAATAGTCGTTGAATCACCTTCAGATGCAGAAAATTTTGATATTGAGGTATTATTTGATAATTTTGTGTTTGAGTTAATTACAGTTAATGTTGATGGATTGAATAGTGGATTTGGTATCAACTGATGATGCTTATCTGTTTCTGCGGCCTCTGAATGTAATGTTCTAGTAATTCTAGACTCTCTTCCATGCGGCCCAATATCTTTAGAACCTGCCACCGTATTTTCTTTTTTATTAACCATTCTCCCCAATTCAGTTGGTGCTGGATCACTATATGTGGGAGATAGGACTCCTTTACTCACTTGCCTTAAAACAAACTTATTGTTTTGTAAGTTATTAGAGTTTTTAAGTTTTGACCTTACGCCTCTTGTTGTTAGGTCTTTCTCAGTAATCCCACCAGTTGGAACAGATAAATCTATTGAATTAGTAATACCACCATCACCATCAACGCTACATTGTCTAATTCCAAAGCGAGTTTCTGATAATATTCTTTTTATTTCAGAGTCTACTGGCTGTGCAGTTTCGTCTAAATTCGCTTCAAAATTTGTTTGCGTTTCAAATTTTTGATCAGATGGTATCTTACCTACACCAGATTTTGCAACTCCTGCCTTATTTGCAAATTCTGCACCAGAAGCATTCCCAGCCAAATAACCTACAAATTTTCCGTCTGCTTTGGCGTTATTGGTTATATATAAATTTTTAGTTTGAACGGTCTCATTAACAAAAATATTTTTAGAGTAAGTTATCATATCTTTACCGCCAATAGTTCCAGCAGTACCAATACAAGTCATATTTTCGGCAACCATATTAATATTTGGAGAACTTATCGCTAAATCTGTTTCTGAGGTAAACGTCAAAGAACCTTTATGTGAATAATCACTAGAACCGTCTATAATATTTGTTAAACTACCTTTAATTGCATTTGTAACATTACCTAGCAAAGTATTAGTGGATTGTTTAAGAACTGTCACTGATTTAGATTTTTTAATATATTCTCTCATTACTCCACCAACAGTTTTGGTGAAAGAGCCAACTATATCTAAAACTTTTCTGCCACCAACATTGATATTGTAGTCACCTTTTACATTTAAATTGTAATCACCAGTAACTGTCATATTCAAATTTCCAGTGTATAAAACTGTACCATCACCCTCAATCGTCATTGTATGTTCGCCATTACAAATATCAACTCTATTGCCAGTACTATTAATAATTATAGTACCATCTGGTTGTATGTCAACTCCAGCACCGCAAGCATGTTTCAAAAGTATTCTCTCTCCACCCGGAGTGTCGTTTACTTCAATTACGTGACCGCATAGAGACTCATCAACTTGAACTTTGGAGTAATCATAATCGTGAACTGGTTGGTAACCCATACCTTTTCCAGGAATACCATTTTTAATATTTAAATTATTTGTATTCTCACCTCTAGCAGATTCGTTTATAGAACTTTTTCCAGTATATTCTGCTTTGGGAAACTGATTTGAGGGATCAGAAAAACCTTTCCCAATGCCTTGGTTTTCATTGGCAAATGGAAAATTCTTTTCTCTGGTTATAATATCGTCTATTTCTGTTGTCATATTCTAACCTCTATTAATTCTTCCCATGGGTGCTTGACGTTTTTCTAATCGCGCCCATCTATTTACTTCCTCACTATCACTAGTATCCACTAAAATTCTAGAGCCAGGTCGGTCACCAACCAAATGTTCCCATATTTGCCAAACATTTGTGTCAAATCCCTTTTCGTAGAACTGGTGTCCAGTATATTCGGTGAATTTTGTTCCAATTGGATATCTGCTTGCATCTTTCCAATCTTCAGTTACATATTGAAAATCATACATTTCTGGATAGGATGCGTGTTGAGAAAATCCTTTTGATTCTGCAAGATATTGTGAACCCACAAAAGGACCATCTCGCGTATTCGCTTTAGGTTCAATAACTTCTTGAGTCTGTGGAGCGACTGCATTTGATACTGAAACATCTCTTATACCAGTTGCAATTACTGATGGACTTATAGAACTTTTTCGTCCTTCAATACTTAGATTTCTTTTTTTAAAATGTTTAAATACGAAATTTTCCATAGATACCCCCGGATCAATTTTACTATTTGGATCAGTATCATTATGACCCCAAACTTGACCTCCCGGATGAACTGAATAAAACGCCCTTAAAAAGTTTTTAAGTGAAGCCCACTGTGCGTTATTTATTGATGTGCTATTAGCGAACTGATCTGGATTTTTAGTTCCACTAGCGCAATTATATCCACCAACAAGACATATTCCAACACTAAAATTATTATGACCACCAGTTTTAGCATGTGCGCCAATCTCATTCAACGGTCTACCTCTTTGTAGTGACCCATCTCTACGAATAACATAATGATATCCTATTCCCGAAAAATCTCTGGCTTTGTGCCACTGATCAATTTCTTCCGCACCAATATTTTGATTAATATATGTGGCACTCCAATGAACAACCACCTCACTTATTTCTCTTGTAGCACCTCTAAATTCTGATATTACTTCTTCATAAGAATGAATCCTTGTAAAAACATATTTCTCATCTGGATTTTTCCATGCTTGTTCAGTCTTAGTTGATACCCTATTACCCAAAGTTTTCTTTTGTACTGATAAGCTACCAGAATTAACCATATTTGTAATAGATGGGTCTAGCAAACCAATCATACCTTGTAAAACTGATATATCATCAAGAGGGAACGCTTTTGAAATCTTTTCTGATATTAGGTCTGATACTATATCATTTCTTCCATTTAAAATATTTTGTAATGTTTCTAATTGTTCTGATGCATTTAATAAACCTTTGGACAATGAAGTTATCTCATTACCAATAACAGGATTGGTGTTTTCTAACAATCTATTTATGATACCGCCCTTCACATCTGCTAAATTATTATTTATTTGGGATTCAAAAGTTGCTGCTGCATTTTTAAATTTGTCTTCAATTCCACCAATGCCTTGTGAGAGGGTGGTTAAACTACCTAACATATCAGTTACTGATGAAAGCGCGTCTATAGAATTTCCACTTAGTTTACTTAAAGCACTAGCATTAGGTAGTTTTCCCATTACAGACTCTAAGTTAGCAGCAATTGATGCTGGGGCAGGTGAAGTTATTATTTGGTTCAATTGTATTGGGATAGAAGATAACTCTGAACTCAACCCAGTAAGAGCCTCAAGTATAACAGGACCAGTAGGAATTTTTTGTAAATCTGAAAATCCCTCAAGTTCTGAAGTTATTTTAGCGACACCTAAATTCTCAATTAAAGAGTTTGGGTCTAAGTAATCTACTTCTTGAACTAAAGATTGAATTCCACCTACAACCTCACCAACCTCACTCCCAAGTGGCGTAGACTTAACATTTACTAAATTCTGCGCGGAATTTAACATCTTATCTGCTGTTGCTGAAAGATCGGAAACATTTTTCAAATCGCCTAACGCTTGATTTACTTGAGAAAAATCTATACTATTTGTTAATGGCATCTATTATTCTCCTGCTTGCGGTTCATATTCAGTAACTGTTGTTAGATAAGTAGCAAAAACTTCTCTTGCAAACTTAAACCTTTCTGGATGAGAACCCAACTTTGGTATTTCATATTTTCTTTCCCATATCCATGCAGAATCTTTTATAGTCTTAGCATTTTTCATTGCAGTATAAACATGCTTGTGAGTACCCCTTAATTCTACCATAACAAATTGAAGTTGTGTGTCTAAATCATCCCAAGTTAATCCATTTGTATCTGCAAAGGAATGCAGTGATTTTGCTCTGCCAGAGTTCCATTGGGCAATACCTATGCTATCACTACCATCTCTACCATCACCTTGATTTCTCGCTTTAGTACTCATTTTTGGAGTAGATTCAACCATAAAATTTCCAACTATTCCTGCTGATTGTTCTGGAGAAAATCCTTGGCTTAAAAAATAATGATATGACTGTTCTGGATTACTACCGCCAGGTAAGTTCAACTTTTTAACTTTCCCATCATAATAGTCTTTCGGTTGATAATTTTCAAGGTAACCTTCATCATAACCGTGTATCGGTGGACTATTCCATTCAGATTCCATAGTAGGAATTGATCCTATAACAAGTGGATTTTGAGAATTAATACCATCAGTAAAAAAACCGACTACCATAGCACCCGGCTGAAGTCTAGGCATTTTTCCTATACCAGAAATACCACCCTCTGTTGTTGGAAGCATTACTTGCGCCCAAGGAAGATCATTTAAAGGAATGTCTGTTAATCTTTCACTATGAATACCTTGTATCCTTACCCTAACTCTTCCAAGTTTTAAAGGGTCTAAATTATCTTCAACAACACCCACAAACCAACGCATTGTATCACCATAAAAATCTTGTGGTTGCATAATAATTATCCTCTTTCTGGAGTTTTTTGAGACAAGCGACTGCATCCAACCGTTGCCATATATTTTGGCCCAGAAAATACGTGTCGCACTGCGTGAATCATATAGGTTCCAGATTTCTTTGGGTCATGCTGAATTTTTTTTTCAAACTCCAACATCCTTGAAAAGTCTAAATTTATTGTATTACCGATACTAACATTTTTATTTGTTTGGCAGAAATTTCTTCCCGGCACCGATATATCTATAGGAGATTTACTTAATATTCCTCTTAAAGATATAGCCTTTGCTTTTAACATATGTGCAGAAACATCATTCGCTTCACTATAATTTTTATATTCATTTTCATATGAATTTGTTGGAGTAATTCTGGTAATCTGTCTTGTATCATATTCTTGAATTTTTTTATTATTAAATGTATTTGTTGTATCAATAATTGCTTCTTTTTGACCTGATCTAAAAACACTACTTTTCAAGTCTTTAAGAACATCTGCCATAATATGCATATTCTCTAATTTAGAACCTTTTACAGTATCAATATTTGTATAGGTACTAGACATAAAACCTAACTGACATAACATTATCGTATTTTCAGCGTGAGACTGTGTAGTATCACTAATTATAAATGATTGTCCATTTTCATCCAAATTATTGTTCGCAATTCCTTGATTATAAAAATATGGCGTATTATTTTCATTCAATGGTTTAGATGTTAATATAGATTCTAGATCATTATACCTTATCTTATCATCGGACAAAGTTGAAAAAAGATAAAATGGCATACCACTTTTTGTTACTGCGCGTCTTTGTATCCATTCACATGCACCTAATGGCGTCAAATTTGGAACGATTACTTTCATCGGCCCATCATTATGTTCTTGAGATGATATATTAAACATATCTCTATTAAGATGTTCCTTTAAAATATTTTTTATTATGATATCTGGAGAGCCGCTGTATGATTTAGAAACTCTTATTAATTTAGATAAAAATGAAATATCTTCTAAAATTTGTAATAAAATTACTTTATCTTTACCATTCGTACTTAATGTGTTAATAACTTCAGTAACAATAAATTTCTTTCTTATATTTGCAAATTCAGTTTCAATCTCTACTGATAATTTTTCTGTACCAGAAAAACCTATTCTGTTCATCAAATCATCATTATCTAATATAGCGATTTCTCCACTAATAAATGGATTATTAATATTTTCAAACAATTTAATTTCAATAGAAACCGCGCTCAAGTCAATTGAACCAGACATTCTTTCTCCACTGATTTCACATTTTTTTAAATTATAATTGAACGGTGATCTATTTTCTGGTTCAATACTACGAGTTATCATAATCTAGTCCACCAATAATGATAATTTGTAATTATCATATATCTCTAAAATACTATCTGCTTTTATAACTCTGATTATTCTAGTTTCATTATTTAATTTTTGATAATAATCAAGATGTGTAACCTCAGTGTTTGAGCCGCCGCCGACTGTTGGATCAATATCAACTTGATCACCAGAGGCATTAGTAAAATATCTGGCTGCAAGATGTTCACTTGAATGTGATTGTAGAATTATTGATTGAGTAGAATCTCCAGTTTTTTGAATAGTTTCGCCGTTAGTAAACGATTTAGTACCTTTTACAACAATATGACCTAAGTTCACATCTCTATCAATAATCTCAGCAACTGTATTAGAAGTAACTCCTGTAATGCTATCACCTATTTGCATTTTGGTAAAAAAATAATCTCTTGTAACCAAAGTTGTATTTGGATGTTTTTTCTTTGACCAAGTAACCACATCATTTGACCGTAGTGGAAATCCATTTCTACGAATTTTATCATTCATAAGATAAAATGTCCAGTAATACTTGGTTGATCCATATAATTTTTGTGAAAGAGTATCTGGCCTTTCGCCTTCAATAATTTCATATTTTTCATATATAGAAACATTATCTTTTAATTCATCTATAATATCTACATATGCTGATATATTTTGAATTATGGAAGGATCAGTTTCATCCCCAAAGTTATATAACTCTACTGGAAATCTGTTAAAAAATGTCATTATCCTACCCCCATTCCATCAAGCATCGTCCTAGCATTTGTTTTATCAAAATCTTGTCTGGTGAATGTTTCACTTTCAACAAACGATATACTAATATCAACTTCAGAATAATCACCACCAGCATGAAAACCTGCGGTTCCAGAATTATAGGTGGCGTTAAATGATTTCATATGCATATCTTTAAATATAAATGCTTCATTGGTGCGATTCATTTCTTTTGAATCATAAAGTAAATGGATTCTAAACATAGGTGGGAACCTGTAACCAACAACAATACCACCTCTAACTATTCCTTCTGGATATAAATTTCTTCTAAACCAATTAATAATATCCTTAATTTCTTCTGCCTCAATTTTTGAGTTTGGGATAAGTTTAAATGACCAAGAAAATTCTCTTAAATTAACAGATTTAAATATTGCTCTCATATTAGGATTTGGTGTTGTTTGCAAAGATGATCTTACTGCACCACCCGCTGAACCAAATTTATTTACGAGTTTTGAAATTCCTACTCTTGCCAAGTCTTGGCTTTCAAATTCACTTCTCATAATTTTTGCAGCATCTGTAAAAATACTAGATTCTTTAAGTGCTTTAGCAACTGCCGTAACACCACCAGAACCGCTATTTAAAATATCATTTAAACCAGTAGCAAATGTTCCGAACTCCATATTTTCATACATAACACCGTCTTGTATTTGAATTGATGGTGGCATATATAAATGACAAGTTTCACCACTTCTTCTTTTTACTTGTTTTTTCAATATTTCTTTAGTATTAAATAATTGACCTTTTTCCTGAAATGCCCTACTCAACGCATCAGCAGATAGAAGTCCACTAGGACCAATACCCATTCTCTTATCTGTAGAATTTGCAGCGTGAGCATTTATGACACTTCCCACCTCAATAGGATCAATCACTAATGTTTCAAACCGTATTCTCGCTTTATAACGATCTCTCTCATGGATTGGGAATTCTAGTCTATTTCCTGGCATGTTTTTTTTCCATAAATACATTAATACTACCATTATTTATATGAGAAAAATGAGAACACACAAAGGCAAATATAAAATAAAAAATCGTAAAAAGTACAAGGGTGATCCAGATAATGTCGTATATCGCTCTGGTTGGGAAAGGTATGCTTTTCAATGGTGCGACAGTCAAACACAAATCACTGAATGGTCAAGTGAGGAAGTTGTAATTCCTTATTTTTATGATGTTGATAGGAAGTATCATAGATATTTTATGGACCTAAAAATAAAATTAAATGATAAAGTTTACCTCATAGAAATAAAACCAGATTCACAAACTAGACCGCCAAAAGTACCATCTCGCAAAACTAAGCGTTATATTAATGAAGGTATGGCTTATGTAAAAAATATGAATAAGTGGAAAGCAGCAGAATCTTATGCCAAAGATAGGGGTTGGACCTTTGAAATTTGGACTGAAAAAACATTGATTAAAATGGGTATTATGCCCAAGCAATTGAAACCATTACCCAAGTTGAAAAAATTAAAACGTCTATAAATTGATATAAATAACAATGAATAACTTTGGGAATATAAATGTCTAATCTGTTTCAAAATTTAGAAGTACAAGCGTTTAGAGCGGGAATTACCCCTAGAACTAAGGAATCAATTTCTTGGTTCAAGGATAAAGCATCCAAAATGGGTAAAATAAATAGAAACGAACTCATGAAAGATGATACACTCAGACTTCAAAATCGGCAAGCAGTCGGCAAGATGTTTATGTATTTCTATGATCCAAAAGGTAAGTCCACACTACCATACTATGATAGTTTTCCTCTTACTATAATTGTCGGCAAAGCGAAAGGTGGCTTCGCTGGACTAAATCTACACTATTTGCCTATGACATTAAGAGCAAAATTTCTTGATAGTTTATTAGAGATTACTAATAATAAGAAATATAACGATACAACCAAGTTCAAAATGTCGTATGATTTACTTCAAGGTGCAGCAAAGTTTAAATACTTCAGACCTTGTTATAAGCACTATTTGGCAAATCATGTAAGAAGTCGTTTTGCTTTGGTCCCAGCCCCAGAATGGGAAATTGCTGCATTTTTACCAACTGCTGATTTTCAGAAAATGTCTCAAGCAAAAGTACATAAAATATCAAGAGGTATGGTCTAATGCAAGCACAAACTATAGAGAATTTCAAAAGTAGTATCAAAAAAGGAATTGGAAGATCAAATCTTTTTCATGTAGAATTACCGTCAATTTCTGACGTACAAATAACCACAAATGATTTAAATATACTCTGTAAAAATGTTACGCTACCCTCAAGACAGATTTCATCAGTAGATAGGGTTATTGGAATTGTGACTGAAAAAGTTGCAAATACATTTGTAACAGACGATATTAATCTATCGTTTTATGTAACTAATGATTATAACATAAAAAAGTATATTGAAAGTTGGATGAATCTAGCAGTAGATAATGATACTTATGAGTTGGGCTATAAGTATGGGCCAAATGGATATGGCAAAGAAGTCGTAATACATCAACTCGCACACGATAATAGAGAAACACATTATACGGACAACCCACTTGTTGTTCCAGGTGGAGTTAGTATGCATTTATCAAAAAAAGTATATACATGTGTACTTGAAAGAGCGTTTCCAACTACTTTGGGTTCAATTGAATTAACTAATGAATTAGATGGGCTTGTTGAAGTAAGTCTATCATTGACGTATACAAATTGGAGAAGTAAATAATGGCACTACCAAAACTAAATGATAAACCAAAATATGAATTAACAATCCCCTCAACCAAGACAAATGTAAAGTTTAGACCTTATTTGGTTAAAGAAGAAAAAGTGTTAATGTTAGCAATGGAGTCTGAAGATAAAAGGGCGACAGTAAATGCTATTGTTGATACTATTATGGCGTGTCTTGAAGGTGATGTTGACCAAAATAAATTAACCTCTTTTGATGTTGAATATATGTTTCTCAAACTTAGGTCAAAATCTGTAGGAGAGAACGCCAATGTCACAATAAAATGTGAAGAATGTGAGGCCGACAATCCAGTACCAATTGACCTATCTACAATTGAGGTTACCGAACAATCTGTTAGTAGTAAAATAAAGATTACAGAAGATATGGTTTTACACATGGGCTATCCAAATTTTAAATCTATCATGGATGCTGATGGAGATGATACACTGAGCGACACAGTAAAGACTTTTCAAATGATTAGTAAATGTATGAAAGTTTTGGAAACAGCAGAAGAAAGATATGATCTTGCGGATGAGAGCCAAGATGAAATTCAAGATTTTATTGGATCACTATCATCAACTCAATTTGATAAAGTAAAAGAGTGGATTCAGACTATGCCAAAATTGTCTGAAACTGTAAATTTTAATTGCGTAAAATGCAATCACTCAAACGAATTTACATTAGAAGGATTAGATGATTTTTTTTAATTGCTCTTTCTCATGATAACCTGTTAAGTCATTATAAGACCAATTTTCAATTAATGCAAGATCACAAATATTCATTAACAGAACTTGATAATATGATGCCGTGGGAAAGAGAGATATACATTACATTATTGATACAACACGTTGAGGAAGAAAACGATAGAATAAAAGCACAACAACAAAACTAGGAATAAAAGATGGCATTTGGAGCAACAGTAAATGAAGTTAGAGAAATAAACAGCGATGGAATTGCTGATATTAACTTCAAAAATATGCAGTTGAATAAATCAACACTTGATGAAATCAAAAAAGGTTTCAATAATTTGGAAAAATCTGTTCAAAAAATAGATGTTGGAGTAAAAGTTCCTGGTATGAAAAACCTTACTGATATGGTAAAATCCTTATCAATAATGCCTAAAACATTGAGTACCGATTTAAAATTAACTAATGAAGTTAAAGACATAGGTAAAAATATGTTTAGATTGGTTACTATGTTTTCTAAATTTCTTGCAAACCAACAAATGTCAAGACTTGATGCGATTGAAGAAAAACGTGATAGAAAAAAGGTTGATGGCGCACTGCAAAAAAAGGGAGTTATGCGTTCTGGAAATAGACAAGGTGGAATGCTTGGAAACCTAGCAAATATGTCTGAAATTATGCAAGGGTTTGGTGGTTTTACTGGAGCAATTTTAGCGACAGTTCTTGCTGGTGGTGCTGTTGCATTTCTAGTGGCGAGATTTAGGGATCAGTTAGGTATTGATCCAGGCTTTAGTATACTTGATGCAATAAATAACAAAGCAGATGAACTTTTTGGTATGCCTCTCTTTGGTGAGACAATGACTAGTGCTTTGAAATCAATCGGTGGTGCTTTTGCTGAAGGTGGTGCTTTTGATGCCTTGAAAGAAAGTGTGAATCAAATGCTCACTGCATTTCCATCTCTCCAGACTGCACTTGATGGTATGACAACTATGTGGGAAAATACAAAAATATTTTTTGAAGATGTAGTACAGACTTTAGGTCTTGGACCATTGAGAGATAAAATAACTGAGTTTATGGGTAAAGAGTTTGGCATCGCAGAAATGCTTGGATTAACAGCAGCAATAATTGCATTAGGTGGGCCTATGAGATTGTTGGGGGTGGCGATATCGGGAGTAAGGGCTGTTATTTCTGGGATTCAAGCGATTAATACACTCGCGAACACTGCTGCAATGGTCGCACTGACCGCCGCAATACGGGCTAGGGGATTAGGTGGTCTTGGTATTGATGGTGATGGTAAAAAACCAAGAGGGAAAAGAAGCAAATTTCAAAGATTTAAAAATATGTTTGGCTTTGGAATGGATGATATTGTTGATATTGATGGTGATGATAAAAAAGGAAGAGTAAGGCGTCAACATCCAGCAGGAACAAAAATCAATGGCAAAGCGGTTGGTGGAGACTTTATGTCAGATGCTGCAATGGATGCTGCTGA